>Ga0256836_1000384_pt1 | contig 24292 bp, 23 predicted proteins | sample 4561380metaG_FD_185974 | JGI IMG/M metagenome (GOLD analysis project Ga0256836, IMG submission 185974) | Hydrothermal vent microbial communities from Guaymas Basin, Mexico - 4561-380 | ecosystem: Environmental > Aquatic > Marine > Hydrothermal vents | place: Mexico: Guaymas Basin | collected...
CCAAATGCAAAGGTTGTTACCAAAAAAGAGCAGCAGTTGACTTATGAGAATATTTTTAATTTTCAATCAGGAACATTCTTAACGCTCTTTAGTGTAACTTTAATGACATTTTTTATCATACTCTATGATAAGTTAAGTGGTGTGAGCAGTGAAGAAAAGAGAGAGATAGGTATTTTAAAGGCCATTGGCTGGCGTATTGAAGATGTACTGAGCGCCAAGTTTTATGAAGCTTTTTTCATTGCTGTCTTTGCCTATTTATCAGGATTGGTGCTGGCATATCTTTTTGTTTTTTATGCTAAGGCCCCATTACTTGGTAATATTTTTCTACATGATATTCTTTTGCGAAGTGAACAGTTTGTTTTAGAACCTCATATAGAGTTCTTTTATCTCTTTTTGGTTTTCTTACTTGTTGTACCACTCTATTTTGCAGCGGTAATTATTCCTTCGTGGAGAGTGGCAACTCTTGATGCTGATGAGGTGATGCGATGATACGACTTGAGGGTGTTACAAAAGAGTTTGACGGTGGTGTTATAGCACTGAGCGATATTAATTTGGAGTTGCGTGAGGGAGAAGTTGTCGTTTTAAAGGGAGTAAGCGGAAGCGGGAAGAGTACCATATTGGCTCTTATTGCCGGTCTTTCAAAACCCACACAGGGGAGGGTGATAGTTGATGGTAAAGAGGTATCTAAACTACCTGACCACTTTTGTGCTACATTTAGAAGAGAAAATGTCGGAATAATCTTTCAACGCTATAATCTCATACCTGATTTAAGTGTTAGTGATAATATTCTTTTACCGCTCTATCCTGCAAATATGCCAAAAGAGATACTTCTTGAGCGTTTAGAGAAAGAACTGAAGGCTTATCATATTGAAGATAAAAAAGATGCAGTAGTAAAGAACCTCTCCGGAGGACAGCAGCAGCGCGTTGCCATTGCCCGCGCCAATGTGAATAATCCAAAAATTATTTTAGCAGATGAACCAACAGCAAATCTAGATGAAAAACTCTCACGAGAATTTATTGAGATACTCAAAGAGCTTAAATCGCAAAAACGAACGATAATAGTCGCAACACATGATCCACTTTTTTTTGAGTTGGACTTTGTTGATAGATTTATAACGATAGCACATGGTAAAATAGTCGATGATAACACCTGAAATCTTAACCATTACCATACTTGATATACTCTTTTTCCTTTTTGGAAGTATAGGTTTTGTCATAGCAGTAAAAATCGTTCTCTTCTATGATGCATCAGCTACAACACACAGGCAGTACACTCTTGAAAAACAGAGTTATCTGAGTGCAACTATTATTAAATTTTTACTCCTTTTTAAAACACTCAGTTTTTTATTTTTTATCTATACACTCAACAAACTCTCTAACTTTTTACCGGGTGCCATGTGTGCAGCCGGAGTTGTCAACGCACTTAAAATCGGCACGCCACTACTGTTGTTGAAAATATTAAATCTCTATATTTTTGCATTCTGGATAGTACTGCACAATGAAGATTTGGAGTATGAAAAACAGCCTTATCTTAAAGTGAAGTTCCTTTTTTATATCTTTGCCTATTTTTTGTTGCTTAGTGAGATAGTATTGGAGTTGAACTACTTCTATTTGCTTGATTCAAGTAGTGTTGTTGATTGTTGTGGATCTATTTTCTCTACCACAGATGGCTCTTATATGGCTTATTTGCTCTCTTTGGATTTTTCTTATCAGTTGGGAGCTTTTTATCTGCTTTTTGTTGTTATGGTGTTTTTTTATCTTCTAAAAAACAGGTATCTTTTTGCTCTTGCAAATCTGCTTTTTGTCATTGTTTCACTCATTACACTTATTAGTTTTTTTGGTACATATATCTATGAACTGCCAACACACCATTGCCCTTTTTGTCTCTTGCAGTCAGACTATAACTACATAGGTTATTTTCTTTATCTCTTTTTATTTTTAGGTACTTTTAATGGTATCAGTCTTGGTCTTTTGGCATTTGAAAAAGAGCGTCAAAAGAAAAAATATATCTCTGCACTTATATTCAATACACTTTATCTGCTTTGCGTGAGCTATTTTCCTCTTGCGTATTATATAAAAAACGGAATGTGGCTTTAAATAGTCTCTTTCTTATCACCAAAGCGATTTTTCATCCACTCAGAAGGTGATTGATATTTGTTTGCAATCTCCTCTTCATCAAAAGAGTATTCGTAGTTGTTGCAGTAATCTAAGATGGTTTTATAGGCTTCATTGATCTGGGCACTCATTTTTGTAGCTTGTTCAATGTTATTTTTGTGTTTGTCAGGGTGCCACTTTTTCATAAGATTTTTGTACTTGTTTTTGATCTCTTTGAGGGTGGCTTTCTCACGCAGGCCAAGGAGTGATTTGGCCTTTATGATTTTTTCAAAAGAAGAAGATGAATGTGCAGACAAGTTTTAGTCTTGTTGTTGTCTCATATATGCAGGAATATCAAGATAGTCACTGTCTAAGTCACCACCAACTACCAAACGAGGACGAACTTTTTCTACCTTTTGTACAGGAGTCTCTGGAACATAGTCATCATTGTTAGTGTTGTTGAGTTCTTTTTCAAAACCAGTAGCAACAATAGTGATTTTGACATAGTTCTCAGGAAGAGTAGCATCAGTTGAAGTACCCCAGATAACCTCTGCATCATCATGAGCACTCTCATGGACTACTTCCATAGCTTCTGCCAGTTCCATCATTGGAAAATCCGGATGCATCTTAAAGTGTACAAGAACACCCATTGCGCCATTGATTGACATATTGTCAAGCAGAGGGGATTCAATAGCCGCTTTGATCGCTTCATATGCGGCATTTTCCCCTTCATGCTCACCAACACCCATAAGTGCCATACCTTTGTGGCTCATTACCGTCTGTAAGTCGGCAAAGTCAAGGTTGATGTCATTTTCACCACTTGAGAGGATAACTCCAGATGTACCACTGACAGCCTGTGCCAAAACAGAGTCAACGATTTTAAAACTCTCTTTCATACCAAGTTTTCTATCAATGATAGAGAGGAGCTTGTCGTTTGGAATAACAACAATAGAGTCACTCTCTTTTTTAAGCTCTTCTAGACCTTGTTCTGCAAGTTGCAGACGTTTACGTCCTTCAAACATAAAAGGTTTTGTAACTACTGAGATAGTCAGTGCTCCAACCTCTTTTGCGATCTGTGCAACAACAGGTGCAGCACCTGTTCCTGTACCTCCGCCAAGACCAGCTGAGATGAAGACAATATCTGCACCTTCAAGTGCATTGCGAATCTCATCATAGTTCTCTAGGGCAGAGTCTTTACCGATATTTGGTTTCATACCGGCACCAAGACCTTTTGTCAGTTTTGCACCGATTTGAATCTTTTGTGCTGCACTTGTCTCACTTAATACCTGTGCATCGGTATTGATCATAATCATCTCAATACCATTTACACCTTCATTAATCATGTGACCTATCATATTCCCGCCGCCGCCACCGACACCGACTGCTATTATTCTTGCCCCACTAGGGTTGTGTGCTTCTTCTACTACAAATGGTTCCATCTTCTTCACTCCTTTTTAAAATAACTGTGTTGCCCAGTTGAAAAATTTACTAAGACCGCTAGGTTCATCACTCTTTTTAGAAGCACTGGCTTCTTCAAGATTGATCATTTTTGACTCTTCTTTTGTTTCAAGTTCATCACTCAAAATGTCGGGAGCCTGTGTAAAGTTTACACTTACATCTTGTTCATGCTCTTCGTTTGCATGACGTACTCGCTTGTTAACATCAATTTCATAAGGAGTATATGGTGCAGCTGAGTACATAATAAGACCAATGACACTTGAGTACTCCGGCTCACGCAGGCTTTCAAAAAGACCTTCCATCTCACGTGGGCGTGCAAGACGAACAGGAATAGATCCAAAAGTCGCAATTGCCAAGTCACGGATACCTTCCATTTTAGAAAAGCCGCCTGTAAGTACTATGCCAGCTCCTATTTGATCTTTAAGGCTACTCTTTTCAATAAACTGAGCAAGTATCATCAGTGTCTCTTCAACACGTGCAAAGATGACGTTGTGTACTACTTCAAGAGATACGGCATGCGTTGTCTCTTCATCACCGATGATAGGCAACTCTATAAGTTCACTGCTTGGTGTTAAAAGTGAACCGTATGTCAGTTTTACCTTATCTGCAACATTAAGCGGAGTATGCAGTGCCATTGAAAGATCGCTTGTTACATGGTTAGAACCAACGCCTAGGTACTCGTTATAACGAATGGCATTGCCTGAGTAGATTGCCAGGTTACTTGTATTTCCACCCATATCAATAACAGCAGCACCAAGCTCTTTTTCATCTTCATTAAGCGTAGCAATTGCAGAAGCATAAGAGTTTAGTACTACATTTTCTACTTCAACTCCAGCACCACGCACTGCTTTTTTAAGGTTATTGAGGTTTGACTTTTGGGTTGTTATAATGTGCGTCTCAACTTCTAGGCGTGATGCATTCATACCAAGTGGGTCTTCTATGTAGTCCTGATCATCTACTTTAAAGTTAAACGGTAGGGCATGAAGAACCTCGTACTCATTTGGAATGTTTGCATTGTAAAGAGATGTATGCATAACACGTTTTATCTCTTCAAAAGAGATCTCTTTTGATTGAATATTAACAATACCATTAGAGTTAAGACTTTTTGTATAAGCCCCTGAAATAGAGACTATTGCATGGTTTACATCACTGCCTGCTACACGTTTGGCATCGTCAACTGCTGTACGAATACTGCGTGAGGCAAGCTCTATGTTTGTAATGCTTCCTTTTTTTAAGCCCTGTGCTTTCGTAGTTCCGGCACCAGTAATCGAGATTTTGTTATTATTGTCAATTTCGGCTATAACAGCACAAATTTTTGTTGAGCCAATATCTATGGCTAAAACAGTTCTGCTCAATTTAGAGTCCTTGCACATATATCTCAGTTTTAAACTTGCTTTGAAGTTGCTTCATAAGGCCAGAACTAAAGAGACTACTTTTGACTTTATTCATAACAACTTGTCCTTCTTTTGTATTCTTGTTAGTAAGCAGTTTTTGTTCCAAAATGTTGTATAGTACAACTTTTCCACTTGTCAGTGTTATATATGCTTGTTTTGTTTTTGCAAGAAAAAGTTTTTGTAAAAACTCTGCACTCTCTGCTGCAGAGAGGTCTGATAGTGCATCAACAGATGCTGCTGTTATAAAGTCAGTTGTTTTACCGGTAAAATTAGTGACCTCTTTGTTTGCAAGCTCCAGTAATTTTTTCTTACTCTCTTCTTGAATATATAATGGAAGCACTTTTGCTTTTGCTTCTTCAAAGGTCATCTCTCTTGCAGGGATAAGTTTAACAAGCTCGATAACATAGTAAACACCATCAATCTTAATTGGTTTAGAGTATGGTTTCGCCATTGAGAGAGTTTGAACTTTTTTGAGCGCTTCTTCTCCAAGTTGGTTGTTTGATGCAGAAATCGTCATAGACTCTTTTTTGACATCTTTGGAAAGTGTTCCTTTTTTGAGCTTTAGGTATGTGTATTTCGCTGCTTTTTTTGTTGCATTGTCATTCATCTCTGCAACTACCGCATCTTTCGCATCAGCCAGTGGCATGATTTTGCCGCCTGCATCACGAAAGTGCATTTTATTCTCTTCATAGTATTTTTCTATTTCTGCCTCTGTGTACTCTTTTGTAACAGGTGCTTGTTTTATAACAATGATCTCATATGCTGCTTCTGTCATGAAGTTGTTTTTAATATTTTCCCAAAAGGCTTTGAGTTGTGCTTCATCTGTAGTTACTTTTACATCTTTTTGAGAAAGTACTTTATAGTTGATCTTATCGGCAATACTTGTGAGTGTTGTCATGATCTTTGCTTCATTGTCTGAAGCTTTTACCGGTAAAAGACGAAGTGTTTTTTGAACAAGCAACTCTTTACGAAGAGCAGTTTCGTACTCTTTTGGTGTTAGTCTGTTTTGCGAAAGTACCGTTTTGTACGTTTCTTTGTCAAAAACACCGTTTTTATAAAAAGCTTTTTGTTGTTTGATGAATTTGAAAAGTTCTATGTCTGTGACTGTCAGGTCATAAGATTTTGCCAGATTCAGTAAAAGCGCCTGTTGTTTTAGCTGCTCAAAAGCCTGCTTCTGAAGACCAAACTGTTTTGCTTTTTCTTCATCGAAGTTTCCTTGAAGCATACGGTTGTATTGCATATAAAGATTCGAGTATGCTTTTTGTAAATCCCCTTGTGTTATTTCAATATCTCCGACTTTTGCAATCGCTCCGGCTTTATTTCCGTAGCTGTATTGTCCCCAACCGACAAAACCGGCTCCAATAAAAGCGATAGTTGAAATCCAAATAGTAATAATGAGCCATTTTTTGTGTCTTTGCATCCATGTAATCATAAAAAAAGTACCTTCTTGTTGCGTTTTATGTAATTCTAGGTAAATTCGCCTTTAAACTTGATAAAGAGGTTATAGAAAGCTATAATTTTGTTATGAAAAACGAAGAATTAAAAATAAGAGATTTGGATGTTTTGTGGCATCCATGTACTCAGATGAAAGATCACGAGCGACTGCCGTTAATTCCTATCAAAAAAGCACATGGTATTTACCTTGAAGATTTTGAACAAAAACGTTATATTGACGCGATTAGTTCATGGTGGGTAAACCTCTTTGGGCATACAAATGAGTATATAAACAAAAAGATAAAAGAGCAGCTTGATACATTAGAACATGTAATACTGGCAGGCTTTACTCATGAGCAGGTTGTCAGACTTTCTGAGCGGCTTGTTCAACTAACACCAGAGGGGTTAGATAAGTGCTTTTACTCAGATAACGGTTCATCTGCTGTTGAAGTGGCTCTAAAGATGAGTTTTCATGCTCATAGAAACGATGGTATAACAAAACCACTCTTTGTTTCACTAACAAACTCTTATCATGGAGAGACAATAGGAGCTCTTAGTGTCGGTGATGTCGAGCTTTACAAAGAGACCTATGAACCACTGCTGCTACAAACAATACAAACACCTGTACCTAAAGATATGAGCATTGAGAGTGCCGATGAAGCAGCTGATCTGTTTGAAGATCTTTGTAAAAAAAGAGCAGATGAGATAAGTGCCATCATAATAGAGCCGCTCATACAAGGGGCAGGGTATATGCATATGTATCATCCCCGCTTTGTAGTAAGATTGCGTGAGATATGCGACAGGTACAATGTTCACCTTATAGCTGATGAAGTAATGGTTGGTTTTGGAAGAACAGGTGAGCTCTTTGCTTGCCAAAAGGCCGGCATTACACCTGACTTTTTAGTGCTCTCCAAAGGATTGACAGGCGGGTATCTGCCGCTTTCAGTTGTTCTTACTTCTAATGATGTTTATGCGAAGTTCTATTGTGACTATAATGAACACAAGGCATTTTTACACTCTCACTCATACACGGGTAATGCACTTGCCTGTGCTGCGGCAAATGCAACACTTGATATCTTTGAAAATGAAGATATCATCGAGAAAAATAGAGAAAAAGCAGCCTATATGGCACAAAAACTCAAAGCCTTTGAAGGTTTGTCAAATGTAAAAGAGGTACGCCAAACTGGAATGGTCTGTGCCGTTGAGCTAAAAGGATACAGTGCCGAGGAGAGAATAGGGCTGAAGGTGTATCAGTATGGTTTAGATCATGGAGTACTACTACGTCCACTCGGGCATATTGTCTATTTTATGCCTCCATATATCATTACAAATGATGAGATAGACATTATGATGGATACCGCATACGAAGCGATAAAGCAGCTTCCTTAAAAATCCATCTGTTGTGCTGACTTGTCATCAAGCATCAAAAGACGGCAACTCTTCTCCAAGATGGCAAGTTTTTTTGCCATCTCGTGCATATCTCTGCTGTATGCATAGACTCCATAACCTCGTATAACCATAATATTTGTCTTTTTTGTTTGAAAATAGTAGGCTATCTCGCTCTGTGCCCGTTCATACCAGTCATCGAACTGTTTAGGATCGAAGATCTCAATAGAGCCTAATTCACGGTAGCCAAAATAGTCTTTTGGAGTGATGATGTTATGGTTGAGTGAATATGCAGTGGTAAATTGTGGCATTGAGAAGCATATAAATTTGGCTTCTGTGATTTGTGAATAGATAGAGTGGTGTATAGGCGCATCAATACTTGCCTGGTTCCATCTGTAGTCTTGTTTAAAGTAGAGTTCTATAAGGGCATGCTCATCAAGTGCATCAAAAACAGCCTCTTTTGTGTTGATGATAAAACGGCTCTGCTCAGTTTTTGCTGAGAGTGAACCGTGATATATCCCAAAAAAGTCCTTTCGAAACATCGAAAGGGCCAAAGAAGAGAGTTTTTGCTTGATGTGCTGCTTATTCATATTTTACTACTTAAACCATTTTTTCATTTTTTCAATAACAGAGTCTAAAACTCCTTCATGAGGTTTTGATTCAATACCAAAAGATTCCTGAAGTTTATCAAGAAGCTCGAGTTGTTCATCATTGAGCTTTTTAGGGTAGTGAATGTTGACAATTGCGATAAGGTCACCTTTACCATGCCCGTGAACATCATCAATACCTTCACCTCTGAATGTATAGCGTTGCTGATCACGTGTTCCTACGTCGAGTTTTAACTCTAACTCACCCGTTAGTGACGGGATGGTAATAGTGTCCCCTTTGATAGCCTGAGTGAAAAATACAGGAATCTCAATGTAGACATCATTGTCATTTCTGATAAAGTGTTTATCGGCTTCTACTTCAAAAGTTACATACAGATCACCTCTGCGACCACTTTTACCTATGTTTCCTTTTCCTGAAACTCTGAGGCGATTGCCTGTATCTATACCTTTTGGCACTGAGATTGTGATCGTCTCACGGATCTCTTCATATCCGCTTCCTTTACAATCTTTACACTTCTCAGTGGCTGCTGAACCACTACCGTTACAAACAGGACATGTTTGAGAGAATGTCATAAAGCCCTGTTTCATAAAGATCTGGCCTTGCCCTTTACATTGTGGACAGGTTGAGAGCTTTCCGTCTTTTGCACCTGTACCTTTACATGTTTGGCAGGCTTTTTTATATGTATACTTTATCTCTTTTTCACAACCAAAGACAGCTTCATGGAATGTTACACGCATCTCGATGTTCATATCAAGAGGGTATTTATCCATATCTGCAGGGTTTTGACGGCGTCCACCGCCAAAACCACCACCAAACATCTCTTCAAAGATAGCACCAAGGTCATCAAATGCAGATGCACCACCACGGCTTCTGCCACCACCTGACATACCTTGAAGGCCTTCTTTTCCGTATCTGTCATAGACACTGCGTTGCTGATCATCACTTAAACACTGATACGCTTCATTGATAAGCTTAAACATATGTTCGGCTTCTTTGTCACCCGCATTTTTATCCGGATGATATTTTTTTGCCAGTCTTCTGTATGCTTTTTTAATGGTTGCTTTGTCTGCATCACGTGAGACTTCTAAAATTTCATAATAACTTAATTCTTCCATAATTTTTCAGATCCTATATATGTAGTATAAATTTTTGTGAAATTATACCCTTTTTACAGTTTAAAATAAATAGTATGATGTTATAATCCGAATTATGAAAAGCAAACTCCTACTTCTCCTTTTTTCTCTTTTTTTTGTCGCGTGTTCAACAAAAGAGAATAGAATAGTTTTAAAAAATATGCCTACTACTCCTTTGGAAAAAAGCTCCTTTGACAAACTTCCCGGATTTGCCGAGGAAAATTTTAACGATGTCTTAGTCAATTTCATTAAAAACTGCCAAACAAAACAGGCAAAATCTTTATATGGAAATCTTTGTAAAGAAGCCTCTGACACAACAAATGCAAAAGAGTTTATTGTTCAAAATTTTATTCCCTTAGAGATAAAAAATAATAAAAAAAATAAAAGTGGGTTATTGACAGCTTATTATGAGGCAGAGATTCATGCTTCTTATAAACAGACGCAACGTTATAAGTATCCTATTTATGCTACACCCAAAGATTTAGTTGTTGTTGATCTCTCATCCATATATCCAGAGTTAAAACACTACCGTTTACGAGGACGTCTCAAGGGTAACAGGCTTGTGCCTTATTTTTCACGAAAAGAGAGTGCAAATACGCAACTTAATGCAGAGGTACTCTGTTATTGTGATTCAAAAATTGATAAGTTTTTCTTAGAGATACAAGGCTCGGGTATAGCTAGAATGGATGATAACAGTAGTATTTATATAGGATATGCAAATCAAAATGGTCATAAATACAAGGCTATCGGACGGTATTTGATAAAGATAGGTGCATTGAAAAAAGATGAGGTCTCTTTACAAAGTATAAAAAAGTGGTTGCAAGATAATCCCAACAGAGTAGATGAGGTTTTAAACTATAACAGTTCACTTGTTTTTTTTACAAAAAGAGACCAAGGTGCAACCGGAGCACTTGGAATAGAACTCACACCATACCGATCAATCGCAGTTGATAAAAAGTATATACCGTTAGGAAATATGATATACTTACATGCTAAATTAGGGGATAAAGGGGAAGATCTAAGTTCTTTTGTTTTTGCTCAAGATACAGGTGGTGCTATAAAAGGAAGCCTAAGAGCTGATCTGTTTGTTGGCAGTGGTCAAGATGCAATGTCCTTTGCAGGAAAATTAAAAGCACCTTTGGAATTATGGATTATAGTTCCAAAATCACGTATGATAAAAGGTAAAGATGAATAGTTCTTTAGAAAAATTTAACAGATTGGTAGAAGCACTCTGTGAGTTGCCGACCATAGGGAAAAAATCTGCAACTCGTTTAGCATATTTCATGATTATGAACGATACATTTGTTGGTATGAAAATATCACATGCGATTGAAGATGCTATAGGAAGTCTGAAAAAGTGCCGTCTGTGTGGTGGTATGAGTGAAGATGAGTTATGTCATATCTGTTGTGATGAAACACGAGACAACTCTTTGTTGTGTATTGTTGAAAATGCAAAAGATATACTGCTTCTTGAAGAAAATGGACTATTTGAGGGGCGCTATTTTGTTTTAGAATCTTTAGAAGAGTTTACGCTCTCTCATCTTGAAGATATTATTAAAGAGGGTGTTGAAGAGGTCTTGTTCGCATTGACCCCATCTATCTCCAATGATGCAGTTATTATGTACATAGAAGATAAACTGAGTCATTACAATTTGAATTTTTCAAAGATTGCACAAGGGGTTCCAACAGGAGTCAGTTTGGAAAATATAGATTTATTATCTTTAACACGAGCGTTAGAAGATAGAGTAAGGGTTTAAATGAAAATAGCAGTTTTTATATTATTTTGTTTATTGTCGCTACAGGCAAGTGCGGATATTGCAGATAAAGAAAAGAGTCAAATAAAAATAGAAGATATCCAAAATGACAGATCAAAAGAGAATATGCAAAAGTGGTTAGATGGAAGTTTTGGATTAAAACCCTATAAAGATAATTATATTATTCCTCTTGGATATGCGACAAAAGAGTATCCTTCTCATAAACCAGGTATTTATTATGATAAAAAAGAGGCAGAACTACAGGTGAGTTTGAAACTAAAAGTGTATGAAAATCTTTTTGGACTAAATGAGATATACTATCTCTCGTACACACATCAGGCTTTTTGGCAGATCTATATTGAGTCTTCACCATTTCGTGAAAGTATTTACAATCCGGAAGGTTTTGTGGTTTTTCCTATTAGTGATAGAAAGTCATGGTTTCAGATGCGCTCTTTTAAAATTGCTACGGCACATATGTCTAATGGACAACCAAATACAAGAGATGTACCTGGTTTTAAAGGATATAATCTCTCAAAAAGCATCAATTATTTCTATGCAACAGCACGTTTTCAGCATGGAACACTCTTAACAGATGTAACACTTATGGCACCTTTTCCAGGAAGTGCAAATTTAGATGATAATCCAGATATTATGAAGTATCTTGGATATACAAAGGTAAAATTTACTTACTTCATTAATGATCATATGTGTTCTTTGATGATTCGCGGTAATGAGTCAAGCTTAAAAGGAGCTATTGAGGCAAAATACTCTTATCCTCTTTATGCAGATACATATCTCTATGCAAAGATCTTTCATGGGTATGGAGAGTCTTTGGTCGATTACAACAGAGAAGTTACAAAATTTTCAGTAGGCTTTAGCTTTTCACGTTAAAGTAAAAAGCTTTTTTTCATAGCCTTTTGAATGGCTTTGCGTGAGAGCTTTTGTTTTGTAAAGAGCTCGTTTGCTAGAACCCCTTGACCAAGGAGCATATCTGCTCCATCTTTATAGGTGATATTTTTCTCTTTTGCCAGTTTTAAAAAAGGTGTTACTTTGCCATAGATGGCATCTGCTGCATATCTGCTTGAGTCTAAAATAGCTTCTATATATTCAAGAGGTGCTGGAAGCTCCTCATCATTGAGACCGGCACTTGTGGTATTTACTACCAGATCATAACTGTCAAGATCAAAATCTTCCCAAGTATATGTCTTACAACCAAGCTTGTCAAAATAATCAAGTCGACCTTTTGAACGATTCAGCACTGTTACAGTGAGCTGCTCTTCTAAAAATTTGGCAGCAAGTGCTTTTGCTGTACCGCCTGCACCAAGAATGATGATGTTTTTAATGGAGTCAAACTCACTGATGGCATACATAAAACCATCTGCATCAGTGTTATAACCGATGAGCTTATCATCTTCATAAACGATGGTATTGACTACACCAATCTTTTTTGCAAAACCACGTACTTCATCACAGGCTTCAAAGGCTGCTTCTTTATGTGGGACTGTAATGTTTGCACCTGAGAGCTTTTGTGCTAAAAATGTCTCACGCAGCATCTTACCATCTTCTAAGAGTGTACGTGTATAGCATGCGGGATAGTCCATCTCTTGAAAGACACTGTTGTGCATTAAAGGAGAGCGTGAGTGTTTGACAGGGTTGCCAAAGATAGAAAAGAGTTCTCTCATTATGCTTTTTTATCCAGATCTTCTAGCGAATGAATGAGAGCTCCGAGTTTGTTGTTTACTTCAAGATACTCCAACTCATTTATACTGTCAGCTACAACACCTGCACCGGCTTGCAGTACAACTTTGTCTTTTGTAACGAGTGCGGTACGAATTGTTATAGCGCTGTCCATATTGCCGTCAAACCCAAAGTAGCCTATACTCCCGCTGTAAAAGCCACGCTTTAGCCCTTCAAACTCGGCTATAAGCTCCATAGCACGGATTTTTGGTGCACCTGTCATAGTACCTGCTGTAAATGTTGCCATAAATAAGTCAAACATATCTTTATCATCAGAGAGTTTGGCAACAACATCAGAGACGATGTGCATTACGTGAGAGAAGCGCTCTATATGCATCATATCCTCTACTTTTACAGTACCTACTTTTGCAACGCGTCCTACATCATTACGTCCAAGGTCAATCAGCATCAGGTGCTCTGCCAGCTCTTTTGGATCATTGAGCAGTTCGTTTTCCAGCTCTTTGTCACGCTCTTTTGTTTTACCGCGTTTACGTGTTCCGGCAATTGGACGAAGGAGAATCTCACCATCAGTGAGGCGTACCATGACTTCCGGAGATGATCCGACAATGCTAAAATCTTCATACTCCAGTAAGAACATATATGGAGATGGGTTTTTTGCACGAAGAATTCTGTAAAAAGAGAAAGGGTCAACTTTAATATTTCGAGTGAAGCGATTTGTCATAAGTATCTGAAAAACATCACCGCTTTTTATCATCTCTTTTGACTTTTCTATCATCTCAAAGAACTTCTCTTTTGAGTGTGCAAAGCTTCCCTTGTCATCACCGATGTTATAAACTCTGTGTTTATATGTATAAGAGCCCTTAAGTTTTGCCTCTAGTGTTTCAAACTGATCTGCATACTCTTGGAGTGTTGAGATAAAAGTTATTTTATGATTTTTATGTGAGTACACAAGAACAAGTTTTGGTAAGATAAGATCAAGATCTGGAGTGTTAAGCTCATCATGAAGATCGTCCATAAAGTGGCGTAGTTTTGGCTCAAATACCTTTACCATATCGTAACCAATATAGCCGATAAATCCATCAACATAACCAACACCAAGTTCTTTTGTGGCTTTTTTATAGATAGTTGTATCTATTTGTGCATAGTACTTCTTTAAAAAGTCAAAAGGGTTTTCTTCTTTAGTATGTTGAGTACCATTTGCATCTGTATAGATTGTTTTGTCATCTTTGTACTGCAGACGCTCACGCGCGCCTATACAGATAAAACTGTAGTTTCCTTCGCTGCCTCCGGCACTTTCAAAAAGGTAAGATATTTCATTATGAAACATCTCACGTAGAGTGGAGTAAACTGCAATGGGTGCAAGCTGATCGAGTGTAAATTGTTTTGAGTGTATCAAAGTTCGCCTTGAAATGTTTATAATTATAGTTTTACTACAAAAGCACCAGGTTCAACTTTTGTACGAAGTACTTTTTTAGCTTTGTTTGCTTCTTCTCTTGTTCTAAACGGTCCAACAAGTACTTTGTTTAGCTTTCCGACTTTATGGTACTTATAGTGATACCCTAAACCAGTTATTGAATTTAAGAATTTTTTATTTGGTTCATATTTTGAAAAAGAGCCTACTTGAATATAATAATGACCTGCAATTACAGTTTTTTTAGCTTTTTTGGTAGTTTGTTTAGGTGCTGTATGTACCTTTTTTTGCTGTGTAACTACTTTTTTCTTTGGAGCCTTTGTTACTACTGTTTTTTTCGCACTCTGACTCTCTTTTTTGAGTTTTTGTGCAATCTGATCCAGATTTGCTTCTGATGCAGGAGCATCTTCTTCTATAACATCAACTTCTTCAAAAAGAGGTTCTTGTGTCTCTTTTGGAGTAACAGTTGCCAGTTCTGTATCATCTGCGATTAAACTGTTTTGTGGTTTTGGAGGGACAGGTTGTGCTAGAGTATTCTCTTGAGAGTCACTGGGTCTCATCAAAAGAACAACAATGATAAGAACAATACCAAGTGTTGCTACAGCTAAAATTGTTTTTTTGCTAGAGCTTGAAGCTCCGCTTTTGTTGAGTACGATATCGCTGAGTTCATTTTTGTCTTGCATCGTTCTTATCCTCTTTCTTTATGTAAATTTATGTTTATATAATACCAAAATAAGGCTAAACAAACAAGGCTTACATATGTTTCGACCAAGAAGCTCCACGCTCTTTGGCATAAACGTCATACGGCAGTACAAGAATATTATACTCTGGTGGCATATCATTATTAGGAAACATTCGCCACTGTTTTGGTTGTTTTGCTGCAAGCTTCATACTGATCATTTTTCCCAGTTGAATCGCTTCTTGCAATGCAGTATGACCTTTGTGGATATAGAGGTGAAGATGACCTTCTGTTTTGCTTTTATATGCTGTAAAGTTGATAAAGCCTTCTTCACGCAAAAGCAGTTGGGCTTTATGGTAAAAGCGTTCAGGATCACGTCCATTGTAGTCAATAACAATATTTTCAACTTTATCATGTTTGTTGACAAGAGAGTGTGCAACAGTGATCTCGCCTTTGATATGTTGGTTGATAACCGATTGCGTCAGCGGTGCATCAACTCTTTCAAATTTGTTATAAAAAGTGCGACCTTTGTAAGAGATTTTACTTACTACTGAATCACGTTTGATCCAGTAGTGGTCACTAACAATTTTAATGAGTTTTAAATCCATTGCAGTCATAAAGGTAGGCCTTATTAGTATGTTGGTTGGTTGTAAATTACAAACTTATGTGCTAACTCTTTTAGTTCTTCTTTGATTTTTGCTTGAAGTTCAGTGTTGTTGATGTCATCAAGTACATCAGCCATACGGTTTGCGATGAGTTCAAACTCTGCTTCTTTCATACCACGTGATGTTAGTGCAGGAGAACCTACACGAATACCTGAAGTAACAAACGGGCTTCTTGTCTCACCAGGAACAGTGTTTTTATTTACTGTAATACCGGCATTTCCAAGCGCAGCATCTGCATCTTTACCACTGAACTCTTTATTTAAAAATGATACAAGTACAAGGTGATTGTCCGTTCCGCCAGAAACCACATCATAACCGCGTTTCATAAGTACATCAGCCAAAACCGCTGCATTTTTCTTCACTTGTTGTGCGTAATCTTTCCACTCAGGGCTTAGGTTGTGTTTAAAACCTACCGCTTTTGCTGCGATAACATGCACAAGTGGTCCACCTTGCAGCGCAGGGAAGATTGCAGAGTTGATTTTTTTTGCAATATCTTCATCATTTGTCATGATCATACCACCACGAGGGCCTGCAAGTGTTTTGTGTGTTGTCGTAGTTACTACATCAGCATAAGGAAATGGGCTTGGGTGCTCACCGGCAGCTACAAGACCTGCAATGTGTGCGATGTCAGCAAATAAAATAGCACCTACTTCATCAGCAATCTCACGGAATTTTTTAAAGTCTATCTCACGTGCATATGCAGAAGCACCACATACGATGATCTTTGGTTGCACGATTTTTGCGATGTCCATAACTCTCTCATAGTTGATGCGACCATCAAGCTCTACCCCATATGTAAATGAGCTGTAGTTCTTACCAGAAAAACTTGGTTTTGAACCATGCGTGAGGTGACCACCATGACTAAGATCCATTCCTAGAAGTTTATCACCGGCTTTTAAAAGTGCTGCGTAAACTGCACCGTTCGCCTGACTTCCTGAGTGCGGTTGAACGTTTGCGTATTTACATCCAAAAAGCTCACAAGCTCTGTCAATTGCAAGTTGTTCTACACCATCAGCGTATTCACATCCACCATAGTAACGTTTTGCAGGGTAACCCTCTGCATACTTGTTTGTAAATACTGAACCCATAGCTTCCATAACAGCTGGAAGTGTGAAGTTCTCAGATGCGATCATCTCTAAGTGGTCAGTTTGTCTCTCTAGCTCTTTTTCACAGAGGTTATATACCTCTTCGTCAAACTCTTTTAAAAAACTCATAGGGCGTGATTCCTTATATAAAATATTGCCCGATTATACAAAAAGTTTCATAATAGAGTTCTGAATAGATCTTTCGAGGAAGTAGAAATTTATTTTAAATAATAATAATTTTCCTTTAAGCTCTATAATGTAACAATGTATCATACCAAATCATAAAAAAAGGGAAATGATGAGACAGTATGAATCATACAGATGTAATAAATGTGGCAATATAGTAGAAGTGCAGAGTGTTGGAGGAGGAGAGCTTCACTGTTGTGGGGAAGCGATGGAGATGATTACCAAAAATCTGACACTTGTAAATCTTATGAAAGCAGTAGCAGGTGAATCTATGGCAAGGAACCGTTATGAGTTCTATGCAAAAGTAGCGCAAAAAGAGGGCTATCGTGACATTGCCGCACACTTTCAGCGAGCAGCGGACAATGAAAAGACACATGCAAAACTACAGCTGGCTCTTCATAACCGTATGAAGTTTGAGAGAGAAAACAACTTTGGAACAACTGAGGAGAATCTTCAAGATGCCATTAATGGTGAGAACTATGAAAACACTACTATGTATCCGGACTTTGCAAAAGTTGCAAAAGAAGAGGGTCACCGTGAAGCTGCTACACTCTTTAAAGGTATCGGAAAGATAGAAGTAGAGCATGAAAAGATGTACAGAATGCTTTTAGAACGTCTTCTATCACACAAAGAGTTCTTAAGTGATAATGAAGAAGAGGTTTGGATCTGTGAAGTGTGTGGGCATATCCACTATGGCAAAAAAGCTTTAGAAATCTGTCCAGTATGTAAACATCCACAGGCGTATCAGTCAAGACTGATAGAACCTAAATAGATAAAAAGAAGAAGATAATTTTATTTCTCTTCTTCTTTTTCTTCTTCGCTCTCACATGCATCTTCAGTGTTGAGTGGTTTCATAGCAGGAAAGAGTAGTACATCACGAATACTGTGCTCATTAGTAAGAAGCATCACGAGTCTGTCTATTCCTATACCCTGACCGGCAGTCGGTGCCATACCGTAGCTAAGAGCCTCAACAAAGTCTGTATCCATCGCGTGAGCCTCATCATCACCACAATCTTTAGCCTCTACCTGACCTTTGAATCGCTCATACTGATCGATCGGATCATTAAGCTCTGAGAATGCATTTGCTATCTCACGCCCGGCGATAAAAAGCTCAAAACGCTCAGTGATCTCCGGATGTTCATCATTTCTACGAGCAAGTGGAGAGATCTCAACCGGATACTCAGTAATGAAAGTAGGGTCGATGAGTTTTTCTTCTACAAACTCGTCAAAGAGTTCACCTTGAAGCTGTCCGAGATTCATCGCTTCATTTACATCGATATTTCTCTCTTTAAGATATGCGATGATTTTTTCTTTATCACGCACGATATCCTCAGGAACACCACCGATTTTTGTCAGTGACTCTATGAGAGGAATCTCTTGGAAGTTCTCAAAGTTTACTTCCATATCACCATATGGCAAGATAGTTGGAAGATCAAGATGCTCAAAAAGGTACTGGAAGTACTCTTTTGTAATAGCGATGAGATCTTTGTATGTTTTATATGCCCAGTAGAACTCGATAGAGGTAAACTCAGGGTTGTGTGTTGCATCCATACCTTCATTTCTAAAGTTACGGTTGATCTCAAATACCGCTTCAAAACCGCCGACTATAAGGCGTTTGAGATAAAGCTCAGGTGCTATTCTCAGGTAACGGTCAACTCCGAGTGCATTGTGGTGTGTAACAAATGGCTTTGCATTTGCTCCACCAGGGATAGGGTGCATCATAGGAGTCTCAACTTCTAAGAAACCTTTGTCTTCAAAGAAGCGACGCGTGAGCGAGATAACGCGTGAGCGAATTTGGAAAGTCTTTCTTACCTCCGCATTCATAATAAGGTCAAGATAACGCTTACGGTAACGAACCTCTTTATCTGTAATTCCATGGAACTTCTCAGGAAGTGGAGCGATGGCTTTTGTAAGAAGTTTTAACTCTGTGACATGAAGTGAGAGCTCACCTTTGCCTGTTACAAAAGGGTAGCCAGATACTTCGATGATGTCTCCAACTTCTATGTGTTTCTTGAAGATGTTGTTGTAAAAACCTTCAGGAAGATTGTCACGTGCTACATAGACTTGAAGCATTCCGCTCTCATCTTCTATCTTAACAAAAGAGGCTTTTCCCATAATACGCAAAAATTTGATACGACCACTTACTGTATAGTTGCGGTTTTCATCACGCTTGTTCTCCATCTGTTCTATATCGGAGTTTACATTTAAAAATTTTTCAATTGTTGTATTTCTTTGTGCATCATTTGAGTAAGGGTTAATGCCTGCTTCTCGTAGTGTATTTGCTTTTTCGATTCTTTGTTGTATAAATTTATTGCTAAACAAGTATATTTCCTTTTATGATTTGTTTTTTTGGCATTGTGAACAAATACCATAGATCTGCATTGAATGGTCTACCATCTTAAAACCAAGTTCATCTGTAATGACATGCTGTCGTTTTTCTATCTCTTCATCAACAAACTCTGTAATCTTTCCACACTCTGTACAGATAAGATGATCATGATGCTCTTTTGCCCCAAGTTCATACTTTTTCCCTTGTGCTCCAAATGAGAGTGATGTGACCACATTGGAGTCTTCCAAGAGAGAAAGCGTTCTGTAAACCGTTGCTATTCCTGTCTTTAGTTTAGGGTACTTTTTTTGTATGAGTTGGTGCAGTGCTTCTGGTGTGAGATGCTCATCAGAGTTATAGAGTGTCTCTAAAATAACCTCTCTTTGGATTGTGAACTTGAGTTTGTTCTTTTTAAGAAGTGCTTTAAAGTTCTCTAAAAGTTCTGAATATTCTAAGGTTTTATCTTTAAAATCTGTTGTTATATTTGGCATTTTAATTCTCTTTTTGAATATTTTCTTTGATCTCGTTTATCTCTTCTTTGATTTTTTGGGTCGATGCCTCTTGTACTTTTGTTTTTGCATCTTCTATTGTAGTGTCTATAGAATCATTAACTGTTTGCGTGAGCTCTGTTGAGTCTAGTTTCATAATGAATGCGCCAGTCTCAACCATAACAGGAAAGAGTTTTGAACCTTCAAAAAGAGAGTCTATAGATGACTTGAGTGTTTTTGAGTTGTGAAATGCAAAAAGAATAACAGATGCGATAAGAAAGAACTTACTTGCACCAAAAACAAAGCCTAAGATTCTGTCAACAGGCCCAAGACCACTAAGGGAAGATAAATGTTTAAATGCATAACCAACCCCCAGCATTACAACCCAAAAAACGGCAAGTGTTACAAGAAAACCTGTAAAGTTGACTGCACCTTGATTTGAAAAGTGAAAAATAAGTTCGCTAAGATATTCTCCTACACTGTTACCGACACGTGAGGCAACAAAAATACCTCCGACTATTCCAATAAGACCAAAGAGCTCTTTGAAAAATCCGTTAATGATTCCTTTGAGCCCTAAAAGCAAGATAATAACAGCTACGCCTATGTCAAAGTAATTAATTTCCATCTATATATTCCACATTCATTTGATTTTTTCCATTATTTTTAGATTTGTAAAGTGCTTTGTCCGCACGAGCAATAAGAGCATCTGGTGTGTCGCCTTCATGATAGGTCGTTGCACCGATACTTACTGTGATATTGATAGTATCACCCTTGTAGAGCAGTTTGTTCGCTCCTATTATCTTGACGATACGTTTTGCGATATCTTGGCATCTGTCCGCATCGATACGATTAAGAATGATAACGAACTCTTCTCCTCCATAACGAAAGATCTTGTCTCCGTCACGCAGTGTTTTACGTAAAATATTTGCTAAAAAGATAAGGACTTTATCTCCTACAACGTGTCCATATTTATCATTAATCTGTTTAAAGTCATCAATATCCAAGATAAGTAGATGCAGCTCATGCTTAAGTTTTCCTTTTTCACAAATATCTTGCAGGTAGCTGTCAAGTGCTTTACGGTTGAAAACTTTTGTCAATGAATCAAGTTTTGAACTCTCTTCAAGCTCTTTTACCTGTTGCGTGAGCTTCGTTATTACTTCATTTGCTCGAGCAACTTCTTTCATCATATGTGACTGTATTTCATCAAACTTACTTGTGATAGATGGAATGTCAATAAGTCCATCTTTGTCTTTACACTCATTTACAGCAGTTTTGTGGAGCTTGCTGAGTTCTTCAAACTTGGAGTTTGTATCTTTGTATGAAGAGATACTTTGATGGGCTATTTCTTTGTACGCATTTGTAAATGCTAGTTTTGCATGTTCTATGGAATCAATAGCTCCATCGTCTATTTTAGAGATAGAGACAACCGCATCTTTAAGGTAGTTAATAACTTCATCTTTGTTTGGCTCTTCTTGCTCATCAATATTTGATAGAAGTTCTTCATACATTTGTGTTACTAAAGATTTGAGGTTATCTTTTCTCATGCTGCTCCAGACAAAACAAAAGTTTATAAAATATCCGCAATTATACTTCAGCTAAGCATAAAAATAACTTTTGTCAACAAAATTACTAAAAATTATACTAAAAAAGATAGCAATTTTTAGTATATTTAGGTAGAATTTCGAAAATAATTATATATAAGGTTTTAATATGAGTACTTGGAGTCCATCTAGCTGGAGATCAAAACCAATTTTACAACAACCTACTTACCCGGATGAAGCAGCGCTTGAACGTGTTTTAAATGAACTAAAACACTATCCGCCACTTGTTTTTGCAGGTGAAGCACGCTCACTCAAAGAGCAACTTGCACGTGTTGCAAAGGGTGAAGCATTTTTACTTCAGGGTGGAGATTGTGCTGAGAGTTTTTCTGAGTTTCATGCAGATAACATCCGTGATACTTTTAAAGCTTTAATGCAAATGGCAGTTGTTATGACATATGCCGGTGGTGTTCCTGTGGTAAAAGTAGGGCGTCTTGGCGGGCAGTTTGCTAAGCCTCGTTCATCTGATACTGAAACACAGGGTGATGTGACACTCGATTCGTACCGTGGTGATATTATCAACGGCATAGATTTTTCAGCTGAAGCGCGTACGCCAGATCCTGAGAGAATGATAAGAGCATACAATCAGGCAACAGCTACACAAAACCTCCTTCGTGCTTTTGCATCAGGTGGTTTGGCTGACCTGCATCAGGTAAGTAAATGGAACCTTGACTTTGCTCATAAGTCAGAAGTGAGTGCGAAGTATGAAGAGCTTGCTGAAAACATCGAGCAATCTCTGAAGTTCATGGAAGCGTGTGGTATCACTTCTAAGACATACAGAACACTGCGTGAGACTGACTTCTTTACATCACATGAAGCACTGCTTTTACCTTATGAAGAGGCATTTACACGTCAAGACTCTCTTACTGGTGAGTGGTACAATGTTGCTGCTCATATGGTATGGATAGGTGACAGAACACGTCAGCTTGACGGTGCACATGTTGAGTATATGAAGGGAATTAACAACCCTATCGGTATCAAAGCTGGTCCTACTATGGACCCTGATGATCTTGTACGCCTTGCAAATGCAGTAAACCCTACTAATGAAGCAGGACGCCTAAACATCATCGTAAGAATGGGTGCAAACAAGGTAGCAGAACATATGCCGGCACTTATTCGTGCAGTTGAAAAAGAGGGGCTTAATGTTGTGTGGTCATGTGACCCTATGCATGGAAACACTATCAAATCTTCTAACAACTACAAAACGCGCCCTGTTGATGCGATCCTTACTGAAATGAAACAGTTCTTCCAGGTACATAAAGCAGAAGGTACTGTAGCAGGTGGTGTTCACCTTGAGATGACAGGGAAAAATGTTACTGAGTGTATTGGTGGTAGCTTTACAGTAACAGAAGAGGACTTAAGTTCTCGTTATCATACTCACTGTGACCCACGTCTAAATGCAGACCAGTCACTTGAGCTTGCGTTCTTAATCGCAGACTCACTCAAAGAGGCTCATAAGTAAGTCTCTTTTCTTTTAGAGTTTAGCCTTCGTTTTGTAAGGCTATCTCTTCTTCTTTTTCTTGAATACTCAAGAGCTCTTCAACTTTTTCTTCATACTCGGCTTCTATCTCTGCTAACTCTTTTGCAAGGGTTGTGATGCCTATCTCTTCATAGCAGTTAGGGTCAGCCAGGCAGTTGTTTTTCTTTTCCATGAGGAGTTCGAGCTCTTCTATTTCTAAAGGAAGCTTCTCAAGTGCTATCTTTTCTTTGTAAGTGAGTTTGAGAGCGCGTTTTCGCTCATGCTTCTCCTCTTTTGGTTTTTCTAGCTCTTTTGTGTAGTCTTTTTCCATAGTTTCAAGCTCACTCAGCTCTTTTTCAAGTTCAAGATACTCAGAATACTGTTGGTAAGACTCCTCTATTGTTTTGTCTGGTTTGAAGATGAAGAGCTTTTTGGCAATCTTATCGACAAAGTATCTATCGTGAGAGACGATGATAACAGCACCATGAAAGTTTGTCAGCTGCTCTTCTAAAATGTTGATAGTTGGAATGTCAAGGTCATTTGTCGGCTCATCGAGGATGAGCACATCAACATCTTGGGTAAAGAGCAAAGCAAGTGCGACACGGTTTTTCTCTCCACCACTGAGCACACCTATCTTTTTGTCTAAAAACTCTCTTGGGAAGAGGAAGTTTTTGAGATATCCATAGACATGCATATCTTTTCCACGGACATTGACACGGTCTCCTCCGTTTGGACAGAAGGTCTCGATGAGGTTCTTGTCATCATCGAGCATCTCGCGGTGCTGGTCAAAGTAACCTACCTTAAAGTCTCCACGCTTTATCTTGCCAGCCGTAGGTTCTATGCGCCCTAGCAGGGCTTTTAGTAGGGTGGACTTTCCACTGCCGTTTGGTCCTACGATGGCGATGACATCACGCTGCAGGATTCTTGTAGAGAAGTCACGAAGTAGCTCTTTGTCACCGAGTTTGAGAGCGAGATTTTCTATCTCAAAGAGCATCTTTTGTTTGTTGACACTCTTGTCACGATTGAAGTGCTTTGCCTCACGCTGGAGTTCTACACTCATCTTGCGGATCTTGGCCGGGTTTGTCTTTGCTGCCTCACGCAGCTGCATAAGACGCTCTTTTCGCCCTTCGTTTCGCTTGAGTCTGGCACGAACACCACGAGCAAACCACTCATTTTCTCTTTTTAAAATGCCCAGAAGATTCTCATGCTGTTTTTGCAGGGTACGCATGTATTCTGCTTTTTGTTGGAGGTAGTCGTTATAACCCCCTTTGTACTCACGCAGCTTACACTCCTCAACCTCTACAGACTTTGTTGCCACTCTATCGATGAAGTAACGGTCGTGCGAGATAAAGACAAGCGTGAACTTCTCTTTTAAGAGCAGCTCCTCTAAAAACTCAACCATATAGACATCAAGGTGGTTGGTAGGCTCATCAAG
>Ga0256836_1000385_pt1 | contig 24276 bp, 19 predicted proteins | sample 4561380metaG_FD_185974 | JGI IMG/M metagenome (GOLD analysis project Ga0256836, IMG submission 185974) | Hydrothermal vent microbial communities from Guaymas Basin, Mexico - 4561-380 | ecosystem: Environmental > Aquatic > Marine > Hydrothermal vents | place: Mexico: Guaymas Basin | collected...
TTACTCTTCTATATACCCTTACATCTCTCTCTTTTTTTAACAACTCTTCCAACTCTTCTTTACTCTCTTTGATTAATCTATCATATCTTAATATCCCCATATCGTTATTATATCAAAGTTGTTAAATATCTTGGAATTGGTATTATACTTTTTTTTACTTTTTTTTTCGAACATTCTCAAATTGTCTTGACTTTTGGGGTAGAATATATCTAGAAGAAAATGAAAAGTTTATTTTAGAAAAAATATATATAAATTAAAAATATTTATCAACAATGTATATTTTTGGTTTTTTTAAAATAAAATCACTATTCCATGCACTTGTATATGCACCACAATTTTTGAATAAAATTCTATCATTAACTTTTAAAAATAATCTATTATTTGTCTTATATAATCTATCACCTTCCATGCAAGACATTCCTACAATATAATTTTCTTTATTTTCTTTAAAAGAGTCTTCTTTTATAAAATCAACTTTAAAAGCATTAATTGGAGATTTGACATTTAAATGTAATTTACTACCGTCACATAAAAAAAAATTGGCTTTTTTAGTTTTTTTTATGTCTATAACAGTAGTTAAATAATCATAACAAGAGTTTATTAAACCATATCCAGGTTCAATTATTATTTTGATTTTTTTATTAATTTGTGTACATTTATAAATTTCTTCCATATAATCATCAAAACTAAATTTAGAAGTTTCAAAACAATTAAACCCCCCTCCTATATCTATATATTTTAATTTCAGTTTATTCTTTTTTGCAAATTTTAAAAGTTCACAGGTTATAATCTTAAATTTTTCAGGAGTTCTTTCTATATTAGAAACATGATAATGTAAGCCAACAACTTGAATATTTTTGTATTTTGTTAAATCTTTTAAAATCTCTTTAAATTCCTCATATAAATTAAATCCGAATCGACTATAAATAGTTTTTGTATTCATAAAATTTGATAATGGGAAATTTACCCTAATACCTATTTTTATTTTTTTATTAGATTTAATAGATTTTATCCATTTTAATTCTCTTTTATTTTCAATATTTACAATATAATTGTTTTTCAAAGCATCTATAAGGGTTTTTTTAGTTTTAGCAGGACCATTATATATAATTTTTTTAAATCCTATTTTTTTTACTATTTTATATTCTTTATAAGAAACAATTTCTATAGTTATATTTTTATTTAACAAAACTTTTAAGACTTCCTTATCACTATTTGTTTTAAAAGAATAAGTTAAACAAATATTTGGATATTTATTCTTAATCAAATAGTTAATTTTATCTAACAAATTAATAAATTTTTTTCTTTTAAAAAGATAACAAGGTGTTTGGAAAGATTTATTGTTTATTAATTTTTGGACATCTTGGGTCTCCGTGTCCAAACTCTCCATACTTTCTAAATGCTGTTCCAATACATCCTCCATTGCATAATTCTAAGTACCTACATTCCATACAAGTAGGTTCTAATTTAGGTAAATAATTAATAAAAAACTTTGCTTTTTCTGTTAACAAAATATTTTCTAAACTGTTTTCTTTTAAATTTCCAATAGGAAAAGAATCTAAGCAAGTACATGAATAAACATTTAAATCAGGATAAATATATACTTTATGTGTACAATTTCCGCAGTTTTTAATCGCTTTTTTAGATAAAAAAGACAACTCATTATCACTAAGATGTTCAATTGCTTCAAAATCAAAGAGCTTATTAGCTCTAATTGTTACAGGAAAATTTTTTCTATATTTTAAAATATTATCTACAAAATTATTCCATTCTTCAATATTTAAAAGGTCTTTTTCAGATGAATTACCAAAATTCATTTGAATATTAAATCTTATATAACCTCTTTTTAAAACTTTGCTTAAATCATTAAGCATTTCTTCCATTGAGTTAATATTTAATTTATTAACTACAGTTGAAACACTATGTCTAATATTATATTTTTCAGCTAACTCAATATTTTCTAATATTTTATCGTAACTATTAAGACCTCTAATTTTATTATGATATTCTCTATTTCCATCTATTGAAAATTGAAGATGAAAATTTTTTGAGTTTTTAATTTTTTCAAAATAATAATTATTTATTCCATTTGTACAAATAGTAATTTTATTTGCTCTTTTAGATACTTTATCTAATATATCAATAAAATTAGGATGCAATGATGGTTCTCCACCTGTTAATAAAATATGATTGTCTTTAAAATTAATATTTTTAAATAAAATATCTATTTCTTCGTTTGAAAGAGTAGTATTACTTTTATCATTTCTTATACAATGAATACAAGATAAATTACAATTGTTAGTTAATAAAATGTAGATTTGCATTAAATTAAACCTTTTAATTGTAAATCTTTTATAAGCATAGGATTATACTTTTCTAATTCTCCATTTTCAAAATCTTTTTTAGCTTTCTCTACTAACGGAGCAAATATATCTAAAACCATTTTAGTGTATTTACAATAAAAACCATTTGTTTTATCAAACGAATTATCTAAAATATTGTTTGATACACAACCGCCATGACATACCTTAAAATATTTACATCCTATACAGTTTTGAATTTTTGCCCATTTTAAATTAATTAAATTTTTATATCCTTCATTATCTTGAAATTGAATAAATTCTTCAATTTCATCTATATGCCCAATTTTATATTTATCTTCATAAGGTCTTCCACATGGATATAATGAACCATCTGGCCTAATACTTACCCTGTTTTCTATACAGCTATTGCATAAAGGAATTTCTCCCGCTAATAAAGTATAGAACATTGAATGAAAAGAACTCATTTTAATATTACAAGATTTATCATATAACCAATATTTTGCAAATTCTTCCATTTTTTGATAATTGTTCTTGTCAAATTTAAGAATAAATTTTTCTTCTATATATCCATTATTATTTAAAGGAAGTATTTTATAATTAAAAGCCAATTTTTTCATTAGAAAGTAGTGGTCTAATAAATTATTTATAGTTTCGTTATTAAATACTGAAAGTATTCCAAATTTAACATTATACTGTTGCAATAATTTCAAATTTTCTAATAATTTTTTTGAATAAGGTCTTAAATTTATTGATTCTTCATCAAAACCATCAAAAGAAATCCCTAATGCAAAATTATATTTTTTAAATAGTTTTATCCAATTTTCATCTAATAAAACACCATTTGTTTGCATAACGAAATTTAATTTCAGATTAAGTTTTTTTTCAATAGCGATTAAAACATGCATTATCTTAGAAAAATATTCATATCCTACACTTGTAGGCTCTCCTCCTATAAATAATATTTCAATATTAGTTCTTTCTTTTGAAATTATATTCATAATCTTATTAATATACTCTAATTTTATTTTTGTTTTATCGTGAATATTATGAATTGTATAGCAATATTTACATTTAAGTGAGCATTCGTTGGTAGGTACTAATGTAAGATAAAATTTTTTATTAAACATTATACATTCCCTTTTTATTTAATTCACTCCATCTTTAAAAAAGATGGAGTATTATAAGTTTAATAATCATCTGCTTCAATCCAACCACCAAAACACATGACAATCTCCTTTCCTTAAGATATAATTGTTATTCCTTTCTCTTGCAATTTTAGAATTAAATTATGAGAATTTAAAATTTTAGTATTTGTTAAATCAATTGTTTTTAAAGAGTTTAATTGTAATATATTTTCTGGCAAAAAATCAATAGAAAGATAAGACAGATTTAGATGTTTCAATTTCTTGAGTTTCAATATTTCTTTTGGAAACTCTTTAACAGGATTAAATCCAATATTTAAATATTCTAAATTTGGAAATTTTTCTAAAAAATTCATATTATTAATTTTATTATTAAAAAAAATAAGCTTTTTTATTTTTAGATTTTCATTTTCTATTTTTATTTGTTCTATTCTATTTTTTCCAAAATTTAATGAAATAATATTGCTTGGTAATTCATCAAAATTTATAATTTCAAAAAAATTTGCTGTTAAATTTAAATATTCTAATAAAGTAAATCCTTTTAATGATGTAATATCTCTCAAACCATTAGATTTTAATTGAAATTTTACAATATTAGAATTTTTAGTTTTTTTTAACACTTCATCCATATTTATAGTTTTAACTCTATTTAAAATTACATTTTCCTGTATAATAGATGACAATAAATTTATTAGGAATTGTTTTTTTTGTTTAATTTTTAACTTATCTATTATGGAACTATATTCGTCTGTTTTTGATGTAAACTCAACTGTTTGAAAGTTATTTTCTAAAAGTTGTTCTTTAGAAAAAAATATTAATTTATTTATTAATGGATTATAAATATCTTTTTTAAAGTTATGTCTATAATAATATAACAAACTTTCAAGCGATACTAATTCAGGAATAATTTTTAAAGGAAAAATATTTATTTGGACAGATAAAAATTTTAAAATATTATTTATTTGTTTAATTATAGTTGAACTTTTATTTATTTCTAAATCATAAACACCATAAAGATAAAAAAATAAATTTTTTCCTATATTATTTGCATTATTTGCATATTCATTCAAAAATTTTTCCCATTCATAATTTAATTCCTCTTCACCATATATAGGTATAAAAAAAACATCATTTTCACTTTTTTGAAATTTTTTTACTTTTAATATATGTGTTTTTTTAGTATTTGTTTTATTGCAAAAATTATCTATTAAATTTAATATAGCTATATTCTGACTTGAATAATAAATCAACAACTTTCCTTTTTTAATACTCAATTAATCTTCTATAATTGCTTTTAATTTTATAAAAGCAGACTTATTTTCTTCAGCTTTTAAATACACCCTTATAGCATAAAGTAAATCCGGAATTTTTTCCATTTCTTTTGGTTTTGAAACTTCTATCTCTATTCTAGAATTAATTTTTATATTTTTTTTAATAAAAAATTTAACAATTTCATTAATAATTTTAACATATCCTTTTGTTAAATTAACATCAGGATGTAATAAATTTCCATTTTCTTTTCTTAATATTAACAATCCTAGTAACACTTCTAATAATGAAACTAAAGTTTTTTCATATTTAATCTCCTGAGATGTTTTATACAAACAAAACACCTGTTGTAAATTATGCAATAAATATGTCAATATTAAAATAATATCTTTTTTTAAATTAAATACAAATTTGTCGCTTCTCCAAATTGCTACAGATAATATTTTTAAAAACTCAGGAAATCGATGTTCTTTAAAAATAGACAATAAATTATTAAATATCTCTATCTGCCAATCTAATTGTAAATCTCCTAATGATAACCCTAAATATAAATCATTTCCTCTTATTGACTCTATATTAATAGATAAGCTTACTAAATATTTTGCAAATTTTTTAGTTGTATCTTCCCTAATAGAACTTAAAAAAAATTTTAATTCTTTTTTTGCGTCTTCATCTGTATGAGAATTAAAAAACAATTCTTCAGCCAATAATATATATTCTCTCATTTTTTCTTTAAATTTAGTTGGAGTTTTTTCATCATTTAATGTCTTATTACTCCAAATTTTTAAAAGTGGAACTTTAATACTTCTTAAAGGTTTAATTAATTTTTGAGTTTTTTCTTTAAAACTTTTATTAGAATTTGAAATTAATAATCTTTCTTTAATTGCTTTTTTTATTAAATTTTCTATAAATATACTATCCAAGGTATCATATTGCCATATTATATATTTTCCATTAAATTTATTTGGATTTTTTTTATTTTGAACTAAATTTAAATATATTTTATCTCCAATGTTAACATTTTTAAAATCAATATTCTCATTAAGAAAATCACTGCTATGACAAAAAACATCTTGGTTTATACCATCAACTTTTACAAAATAAAAATAATTACCTTGTCTATCTTTTCTTATAGTAACGATAGTTCCTTCTTTCAAAGATAATAAAACTTCTTTTGTTTCCTTTTCAATAATAAAACTTGGAATATCATTAATTTTAAGCCACTCTAATCTTTCTAAAACCCATTCTAATAAATTAGAGACTTTTCCGTTTTTTATATCGTTTTCTAAATCATTCCAATCCTTTTTAGGAGGAAATTCTGGGTAAGGTAATTTATTATAAGTTTTTTGATGTTTTTTCCAAATAACTTTTAATGGCTTAATCCCTTTATTTAAAGGAATAAATTCTAAGTCATATGGATTCTCAGCGTCATAATTATAATTTAATACCAATTTGCACTCTATATCTTTATCAAATGGCATTTGAGATGATGTAATATAAGCATTAAAACCTATATCATCATTTTCAAAAATTAAAGGTAAATTCAGTTCTTTAACACCCCCAGGAATTAAAAAGTGCTCTTTTATTTCTAATTTATTATTTGTTAATTCGGTTGTATCATCAATCAAAACAAATTCATCATAATATCCATCTTTTAATATTTCTAATGATAATTTCGGCAAATGTTCTTTCCAAATTTTATAACCTTGGGACTCATATAAAACAATTGTTCTTAAATTTTTAATTTTTTTTCTTATTGGAATATTAGAAAATATAAAATCAACGTTTGATGTGAAAAGAGTTTTATTTGAATAAAATTTTTTAATTTCTTCAAGTTCTTCTTTATATTGTTTTAAAGCTAAAGAATCTTTTTTGTTTTTCTGATGAGGAAATAATAAAATATTATGATTAATAATATAATTTAAACCTTCTATTTGAAATTTTTTAAGTAATTCTAAATTTTCAAATTCAAACTCATCTAATAATTTTGTAGGATGTTTTTCTATATATAATCCGTTAGTTATATCTTTTAAATGTTTATCAAATTTTATTAATAAAGGAGTAACATAAATTTTATTATTAAACCTGCTTATATATAAAATAGTATCTTTTTCTTTATACTTTCCATCTAAAATATCACTAAATACAGCACAAACGCTTTCTGGAAAGTGTTTGGAGTTAATATATGCATTTATAGTCTTTCTAATTGGCATAAATTCAAAAGCATTAATAAAGTCTGGAACAATATAATAAATTTTATTAAATATTTTTTTAAAATCTTTCAAAAACAAACTTAAAACTTCCAAATTAAAAGAATTTAGGATATCAGGTAAAGTATAAATATTATTATTTATATTAATAAATTTTGTTCCATTACAATTAACAACTATCTCATCAACCTTTTGTTTTAAAGTTAATGGCATTTGAATTAAAACATATTCATCATCTTTATCTTTTTCTTTACTTCTAGTTCCTGATTTCTTTACATAATTTTCATTAATTATTTGAGGCTTTTTTGCATAAAAAATAGGGGTTAAGTTAAATAGGTCTATATAAGCCTTTTCTGTTTTAGACATATAAAAACATTGATTTTTTGTAATTTCGTATCCACAGGTTATTAAAAAATCGGTTATAAAATTTCTAATATTATTCCAATTTATTTCTTCTGAAATATCTAATTTTAAAGAATTTAACAACACTTTTTTAGTAGTAGTTATTTTTAATTTTTTTATATCTATTATCATTGCTTGAGGAATAACTATTTCTGAAGTATAATATTGGAGTTGTTGAAATAATTCAAATAATAATACATATTTTTTTAACTTTTCATAGTTTTGAATATAAAATTTTATTTTATTAGGATAATCACCTAACCATTTATAAGCTTTAAATATTTTATGATATTCTTTATGATGTAATAAAACATTATTAGGAATAATTGATTTCTTTTCATTGATTAATAAAGAAACATCACTTTTTAACCATTTATTAATTATCCTGTATAAACTTTGAAACTCAGTTAAATCATCTCTTTTGTGATAAATTGAAACAATATCTTTTAAAAACTTTTTAAATAATCTATTTTCAGGAGTATCAAAAAATTTTTCTCTTTGAACTGCTAAAATTTTATTATCACTAAGTTTTTCTCTTAATGTTCTTCCCGGTTTTTTACTCAAATAACTTATTGTCTTACTATCAAATTCTTTAGCTTTTGATATATTTATTTTATTATGAGTTCTAATTGTTTTATAATTAATATTTTCTATTATTTTTTTAATGGAATCTTCGGTATATCTCAAAATATAATAAAAATCATCATAAATAGTTTTGTCATTATAAGAAAATCTATTAACATTTTCCAAAAAAGTAAATAAATCAGTTTCATAATTAAAAGTACCTGTACTTTTATCAAATTCTAAATTTTTAAAAAGCCAAGAAATTGGCTTTAATTTATCTATTGGAAAATTTTTATTCATAATCCTCCCTCATATATTCGGCACTATTCCAAATGAATTGTCCGTACGGATTATTCTTTGCGTTTTGAAAATCTTTAGTAATAGAAAATTCATTTTCATGTAGAATATTTTCTATTTGTTGTAAGATTTCCTCTTCTTCACCAACTGTTTCGATGCCTTTTAATTTAGGCATCATTTTTTGAACCAATTGTTCTTCAAAAGCCAATTTAATGTATTTATTTAATTTATCCTTGTTATCTAAATTATGTCTAACTAACGGATGATTTTGAATATAAAATTCCATACTTTGCCAAACCCTATGACCAACAGCTCTATTTGTAGGTATTAAAATTTCATTGATTGTGTTGATTACTTCAACATATGGCTCTATCAATTCTTTTGGTAGATTTATTTCATTTTCTATCCATTTATTCCACGTATTTCTGTGTAAGAATCTAAACTCTTCACTATTTAGTTTTGATAATTTCTTTCTACTTTTAACTTTCTTAGGTCTTGGAAAATTGATAAGAAAACTTCTGTCTAACACTTTATCAGAAAGAGATTTTGTAGTTTCATCTTCATTCATTGTTCCAACCCAAATTAAATTGTCATCCAAAGGAATTTTATAAGGAGGTAATCCCGCTCCTAGTTTGATATCAATACTCACATTCTCTGAACCCCTTTTTATTTCATACTTGCTTAAAAACTCAGCAAAATAAAGTTCGATATGTGCTAAATTTAATTCATCTAATAAAATTAAATTCATACTTTCTTTTAATCCATATTCACTCTCATCTTTGCTTAAAGAAGTTTGAATCAAAAATCTTAATATATTAGTTGCATCAAATTTATTTTCTATTGTATTAAAATATCCTAACATTGATTCAGGAGAATCCCAAGTAGGCTGAACAGCCTCTGATAAAAAATTAAAACCTCCAAAAAATGAATACAATTTAGGAAGTTCCGATTTACCAGTTCCACTAACTCCACTTAATATTGTTAATGGAGAAAAAGAAGCGCTTTTAATAGCTGTATGAAAAGCATATAGTAATCTTTTTGGATATTTTACACCATATGCTGAGATATTATTATAGATATTTTCTAAATAATCTAATTCATTATCTATTTTTAATTCATTTTCTAATCTTCTATGAATATAAGGGCTTTTTTTAATTTCTTGTATTCTTAAATCTAACTCTTTGCCCGTTGAATAAATTGAAGAAAGTTTTTGTCTTAAATATTCATTTTCTCCTTTTAAGATATCTATTTCTTTTAAAGCTTCTTCTTTTATTCTCAACTCTGTTTTAAGTTTGTCAACCTGTTCAATTTCTAACAAAAATTTTTGATTTTCATTTCTTAAAATATTTAATTCATCTTTTATATTTTTAAGTTCTTTTTCTAACTCTAAAATTTGATTATTTTTTTCTTCTTTTACTTCTTCTATCCTTTTTGTGAGTTGTGAAATTTTTTCTTTTTTTTCATTCAACTCTTCTAATAAATCTCTATCTGCAATATTTTTATAATCATTTAACTCATCAAATATTTCATCTCTTTCTTCTCTTAAATTTTCAATTTCACTTTCTAAAATAGAAATTTTTCTTTCGTAATTTTTTATTTTTTCGTCTAATAATTCATCTACTTTTTTTGAAACTAATTTTTTTTCTTCTTCAAGTTCTTTTTCTTTGATAGATAAAATTTGTTTTTCTTTTTTTAAACTAACTTCTAATTCATTTAATTTATTCTCTTTTTCTTTTAACTCTTTTTCTTTTGTAGAATATAATTTTTTTATTTTAGTTTGAACTTCCTCTAATAATTTTGCTTCTTTTTCTTTTAAAGAGTGTTGAAACTCTATTTCTTGCTCTGCAATTTTTTCTTTTAAATTATTTAACTCTTTTTCTTTCAAAGATTCAAAAGTTTTTTCTTTTTGTTCTAATAAATTATACTTTTGAGTAATTTCTAATTCTTTTTCTGTTAATTCTTGTTCTTTTTTTGCAAGTTCTTGATATTTTTTATTAATAAATTTTTCAAATTCTTCTTTTGCAGTTTTTAAAAATTCTTCTTTTTCATTCAACAAAGATGTCTCAAACTCTATTTTTCTTTTTTCTAATTCCTTATTAAAATCTTGTTCTATTTGCTTTAATTTTAATTCTAACTCTTCTAGTCTTTTATTTTCTTCTTTTTGCCATTCTTTTTTTAATCTTTCAATTTCTAATTTTTCTTTTTTTAACTTTTCTTGAAACTCTAATAATTTTTTTCTTACATCTTTAAAATATTTACCTAATAAATAAAACAACTCTCTTTCATCTAATTCTTCTAGTTTTTTAGTAACACTATAATCTTCTAAAAATTTTAAAAATTTTTCTTCTTTTAAATTGATTTGTGTGAAAATTTCTTTATACCTCATTTTCTTTCCTTTAATAGATATTTAATATAATCAAAAGTTTGTTTCTTTAAATTTTTTAATTCATCTTTTGAAAGATTAATAAATTCATTACCATGTCCTCTTAAACGAATAATAGAAGCTATGAAATTAGTTAATTCTTCATTATAATATATATATAAATAATTCAAATAATATCTTCCAAGTGAATTTTTTAATTTAACACTCTTTAATTCATAAGGTAAATTATTATATTTACTTAAAATTTCATTTTTTTCCATAAAAGGATATTTTTCAAACATATATTCGAATAAAGAATAAATATTTTCTACTGCATATTTAATACTATCTCTACTAAAATTTAATTCCTCTACTGCAAAGTTTATATCGGCTAATTTATCTTTAACATATGAATCCATTACATCTAAAACCTCAATAAATTCCTTTTCTATATCTAAAACAGCATTATATATTAATTCATTCTCATTATCAGTATTTATTGAAACTTCTTTTTTAATAAGTTTTATATTTAGAATTTTAGAAATTATTTTATAACTTATATTTATAAAGTATCCTATATCAATATTATCAACATCTACATCAGTTGAATGCTTTAAATCATTCCTATAATTTAGTAACTTTTCCAAGAAGATAAAAGTTTTTTTATGCAATCTATTAATTTCTTCTTTTTTATAAAATATGGCTAATGCTAAATATTTTTGAAGATTATTTCTTCTTGTTGAAATATTAAATATATTCATATCTTTATCAATCAAAAAATCTTTTTGTAATATAGCAATAATTTTATCCTTTGTAATAAGTTTTGAATATTTTAAATCTTTACTTAATTCAAAAAATGTTTTCTCTAAAACATCAAATAAATCTTTTAATATATTTTTTTTGATCTTTGTTTTTAAAACAGAGTTGTTTTCATTTAAATATTTTTGGTAATTTCTTTCAATATTTCTTATTAAATTTTTTATTTCAAAATAATTATCAATTTTACTTTCAAACGGTAATAAAATATCAGTAGCTTCATCATTATCAATATCAATTTGTGTAGATAATTTTAAATCTAAAACAAATTTTGGATAATATTTATTAATTATTTCTCCTAGCAAAGTAGAAAAGCCACCATTAAAACCATCTGTAACCAAAATAATATCTCTATTATTTTTAGGTATAAACAGTTTTACATTTAAATACATAATTTCACTATCATTTAAATTAAGATTTGCTAATTTATAAGTAGGAATTTTTATAATATATTTAGAATAAATTTTATGATTCAAATTATTATTAACTATTATTTTTATTAAATCTTCTTGAGTTAAATAAGGAAGTGTTTTATTATATTTAAAAGAAAAAGCTGAAATTTTTTTATTATTTTTTTCAAATGTGATATTTTTTATATTTTTAATACTGCTCCGTTTTTCACTTTGAACATAATAAAACTTATCTATTTTTTCTGTAACTAAATTTATTGCTCTTCCACTTATTAATTCTTGATAAAAGAAAAATATTTTTTCATCATTATTTACAGTTTCTTTAATAGAGTTTAATTTATCTAAAATAAATTTAACTAAATCTTCTTTCCCATCAAGTCCTAATAAATTAACAATATCATTTACATCTAAGCTTTTATCTATTTTTATAAGTTTTAGAATAGTTTCTTCTAAAAAATTTAAATCATTATTTTTAACACTAATTGGAATTTTATATACTCTAACTGGAACTAAAAGTTCTTTAAATAAAATATTTTCAATAGAAGTAGATTCATTAATACTAATTATTTTCATAAGATTTTACCTTTTTCTTCACACAACATTATAAATTCGTTTAATTCAGGGATATATTTTTTTGCAATGTCAGTTTGAAAATATTTTTTATCTCCAACAACAACCAATACTTTTTTTTGTCTACTCATTGCTACATTCAATCTATTTTTTGAGACTAAAAATCCAAATAAAGATTTAATTGTTCCACTTAATTCTTTTTTACTTCTTACAGTTGATAAAAATACCACATCAAATTCCATACCTTGAAAAGCATCCACACTTCCTACTTTAATTTTATCTTTTTTATCTGGTAATTCTTCTTCAATTAATTTTTTAATTAACTTAACTTGAGCCTTATAAAAAGAGATAATTCCATACGTCAAATCTTTACCTTCTTCTGAATAAATCCATTTTTTTAAATATTTAATAATTTCTGTTGCTTCACACTCTCTATATGTGCTTTTAAAAGAATCTTTTTTTTCTTCACATAATTCATTAGATACATCTATCCAAACACAAGGTGCATTTTCAATATCTTCTAAATTATGTTTAAATATTTCAGCTGGTAAAGGAGAATCAAAACCTTCTTCAATATTATATTTCTCGTAAAAGTGTTTGCTAATATAATTACCCATTATTGGATTTGTTCTATATTGATTTTTTAATGTTATCACTCTTTTTATTCCATCTTTTTCTTCTAATTTCTTTACTTTCGAAATTAAATATTCAAACATACTTTTTTTAATTAAATCATCTTCAATATTTTCTTTTTTAGTCACTTCATTTAAAATTTTTTCATCAACTAAATGAGGCAATTGTCTATGGTCTCCTACTAAAATAATTTTTTTTCCTTTAACCATAGGAATTAGCAAATCCATAGGAGGAACTCTTCCGGCTTCATCAATAATCACATAATCATAAAATTCATTCTCTTTTTCATCTTCAATTTCTTTTCTATCAGATTGTTGAACAGATGATGCAAAAACAAAGCTATAATCTTTTACCATTTCCAATAAAGCAAACGGATTGTTTTCTAGTTCATTTACATACTCTAATAATAATTTATTGATTTTGTCCTGTTTAGTATTTCCTGTTTCTAATTTTTCTTTGATTTGTTCTAAAAAGGCTATCAATTCTTCATTTGGTTTTGGTTTTTTATAATGTGCTTTAGGATAAAAATATTCAATTAGTTTAATTTTAATCTGCTTATAATCTTCTAAATAAGACAATTTTTTTTGCTTAAGTTTATTTATTTCTTCATCATTTAATATCGAAACAAATTTACTATTTAACAAATTATCAATCATTTCTTTACCATCATCTAAAAAAGCGTCTTTAGTTACTCTTAAAGAATATATTTCTTTTAAAGATTGAATATCAAATATTTCATCTATAAAATTTTTCTTTAGTTCTTCTATTTCATTAGTATATTGAGGTAAAATCTCTAAGAGCTTTTCTAAAATAAATAATGCAGTATTGTTAGATGGAGAATTTATATAGATTTTAATTAAATCATCTAACTGTTTTAATTTTTTATTTTCAGAATAATTTCTAATATTCTTTTTTGCTTTTTCTTTAATTTCTTTTGCCCAGTTTAACATCATTTTATATTTTTCAATTTCCCCTTCTTCATTTTTAGAACTAAACTTTACAGTAGGTAAAGAATTTACATTTAATCTCTGGACTAAATTTATTACAGCATCATGCTGATAACCGGTAACTAATATACTACCTTTTATCTTATCTTTTTCCTTTAGTTCATTTATCCTCTCTATTATAGCAGTAATAACAGTTGTTTTACCAGTGCCGGGAGGTCCCTGAATAATAGCTATATCAGGAGTGTTAATCGCTATTGAAATAGCTTCTTTTTGATTTTGTGTAGGAGGGTGTTTAAAAATTTTTTTTTCAACAAATTCGCTCAAAGGTTCTATTTTAGACGGTTTAGAACTTATTTCGACATTTCCATCTTCTAAAATTAATCCTAAATAAGGATTAGCACTTTTACCTTTAAGAATTAACTCTCTTGCTTTTAATTTTCTTGTAATTTGAACTTTGTCTCCAAAAATAGATAATCCAACTTTAAATCTCTTCAACTGATTGAAATCAAACTCTGCAAAATCTATAAATATAGAATTTTCTTGCTTTTTTTTAATTTCAAAAAACAGCTCTTTTTGTCTTTCTCCTTTTTCAAATTCTTTTTGCAATCCGGCTGAAAATTCTTTAAAAGTTATATCTTTATCAAAATAAAAAGGTGTTTCGTCAAAAAAAGTAATATTTTCTCCAACTTCTAAATTAATTCTACTCTCTAATACTATTTCCAATAAGTTATTTCTTGGAATAATCTCTTTAATAGGAATTAATCCTATCTCTCTTGCTTTATCTAACAATAATTCCGCTTCATAAGCCAAAAATTTATCCCATACATTAATATAACTATTTTCATTTTTTATAATTTCTTGAAGTTCTTTACTTACTCTATCACTTACTAAATCACTGCTAAATTCCAAATCAGTCTCTAACAAAACTAAATTGTTCTCTTTTTGAGGTTTACTTTTTATTACTTTTGTAATTTTTAATTCATAATTGTTTTCATCTATTCTTTTTGATTTTATAGTTAAATAATACCCTTCTGCATATAATAAAAATGAATCTTTTTCAATTTCAAAATTATCTTTATCAACTATCCCCATTAAATAGTATGTTTTACTGTTAATGTTGATTGTCAAATCTTTTTTTAATTTTTCTTTTAATTTGTCAATATCTTTATAATTAAAACTTTTAAAACTTTCTAAAATCTTATCATCAATAGAAATATTCAGTTTAGGAATTTTTTTATAAAAATAAAAAAAGTAAATATTGGTATTAATATTTTGCTTTGCCCAATCCACATAAACAATCGCTTTTAAATTTCTTCTTAATAAATCTAAAATAGAATAGTCATTATTCAATAATCTAATTTCAATATATTGATTTTCTATAAAAAGATACAAACCATTCTCTTTTAATTCCAAAAATCCAAATTTTTTAGTAGGAATCTTTTTTCGGCTTTTTAATTTAACATCAATAAAACTTTCAATAGGAGTAATGTATTCAAAAATCATTTTATAAGCCTTATATCTAAATATTTTTCTATATCACTTTTAACAATTACATATATTCCTTTTTCTAATTTATCTATTCCTATTTTTTGTCTTGGTCTATGAATTTTAGTTTTTTTATTAAAATAAATTTCTTCTTTATCTTTTTGAAAATAAAATTCTACTCTTCTATTAGAAAATTTTACCTCTGCAAAAATTTCTAATCCGAATTCTTTAAATAAATATTCAGGTAATTTAATTTCATCTGATATTTCTCTTACAAAATATTTATATTCTTTGGCTAATTTTTTACCATCTTTAAAAATATATGAATTAATAACAACTCTACTTGGTTTCTTACCATCACAATAAGGACACTCATCAAAATATTTATCATAATAAGTAGCTTTACAATTTGGACACTCAATAGTTTGATATAAGGCATCAGATAAAGCTTTTATCCATAAGTTTAATGCAGGTCTTTTATATTTGTCTGTTTTTCCCTTTTCAAACAAAATATGAAAAAGCATATCTAATTCTTCACTAATGGTAAGTCTTCCTCTAAGCCCACCCTTACTTCTATTAGAATCATCATTACTATCTTCTATCCAAGGTAAGTCCCATATATTTATATTATTTTCCCATTCATTATTTTCTTCCTCATCCCAATTTTCGTCAAAAATATTTTCTAAGGCATTTCCTTTAAATGGATGTTGAATTGTCAAAAGATAATAGGCCAAAATACCAAAAGAGTATATATCACTATAAAAAGAGTTTGGCTCTATACCATTTGCAACTTCAGGCACTTCAAAATCTTCAGTTTGAATGGAGTCTTTTCTTTTTATGGAAGAATTATATTTTAAGTTATCAATATCAATAAAATAAATTCCATCATCATTATAAAATATATTATTATATGAAATATCAAAATAAACTAAACCTCTTAAATGTAATCTATATAAAGTAATAGCTATTTTTAATAAAACTTCTAGTCTTTTTCTTAAAGAACCTGTATTAAAATAATAAGAAAAAATTTTTTGAAGTCTTTCATCATTCAAACTTTTTAAAAAATCGGAAATTTTGATATTTTCTAGCTCTTTTATACTTACTAAATTTGGAAAAAGATTTGTTAAAGGATTCATATTATCAAGTATTTTCATTACATAACCAGCTTTGTTTTTTAATAAAGCAATTGGTCTTGCAATTTCTATATCAAAAGGTATTGGTTTAAACTTAATACTTTTAACTTTATTATGAAAACGGTTTATTTCTTTTTTATCTGTTATAAGTTTATTATTTTTAAAAGCCTCTTTAATTACGACATCACCGTCTTTTGTGCTATAAACAACTCCTTGTCCTCCCCTTCCTAATTCGCTTTTTATATAATGAGTATTGCCATATTCATCAATATATTTTTTCATCCTTTTCCTTTATTAAACAGGCAAATGTTTTATCGTCAACACTTCCTTTCACATTCCAGTTTTTCAACATTTTTTCAGATTCCCTAAACAGTTTATATTTAGGAAGTTTTTCAAAAAAATTTTTAAAAGCTTTTGCAAAATTTATTTTATCTTTTAAATCATCACTAAGTCCATCAGTAGCTAAAAAAATAAAATCGATATCTTTTTCATTAAAAACATACCAACTTAATTTTTCATATCCAAAAGGATTCGTAACATTTCCAAAAGTTTTGTTTTCCTCGATTACAAAATTATCTTTACCCAATATTATAATGTCTCCGTCTCCAATTTTAGCTATATATATTTTTCCATTTTTGATTATTGCAAACATTAATGTAGATGAGGCGTCATTTGTATTAACATTTAATCTTTTTATTTCTTTTATAAAAATATCTTTTAATTTTCTTTCAAATAAAATTTTATTCCCATAAAACAACCTGCTTAACTTAACTACATTTTTGGTTAGTAAAGAAGAGCCTAAGTGAGAATATTTCCTACTGCCTAATCCGTCTGCAACTGCTACACTAATTAAATTATCTTGTACTTTATAGTAAAAACTATCTTGATTTGGCATATTGTTTTTAATATGATATTTTCCAATTAAACTATATCCAAATACTTTCCACTTACCATTCATCATCATCTTCCATTAAATTAATCTTACTTTCTGATATATCAAAATGATAAAGAACATAATCCATAACCTTTAATATTTCATCTATGTTAAATACTTTTTTAGTAAGATTTTCTAAATTTGAAAAATCAGCATCTATACCAATAGCTATGCTAATACCTTTTTGTAAGTTCTTTACTTCAAACAAACCATCGCTTATAAGTATTGTATTGTTATCCAATAAATCAAAATTTAATTGTTTATTATTTAACGAAAAATTTCTAAAATCTATATCTTTTCCTTCAAAATCTAATATTTTATATTCTAAATTATTTAAATTTAATTCATCTATTAAAGATTTTAATACCATTTCTATACTGTCTTTTTTTCCTACCTCGTTCATTGAAAAAGAAGTATCTACTAATATTTTAATCATTCATAATATCCCAATTGTTCTTTTAATTCTCTATTTTCTTTTTCTAATTGCTTTATCTTTTCTTCATATTGCTTTAACTGTTGAGATATTTTTTCTTGAATAAGTTCGTCTTTTTTTAATTCTTTTTCTTCCAAAAATTTTTCTTTTGCTTTTAATTCAAGTTCTTTTTGATACAACTGCTTATCTTTTTTATTTAAGTCTTTTTGCAAATCTTTTAATCGCTTTTCTAAATTTTTAAGAAATTTTTCTTTACGAAATAAAAAATCTTCTTTTTCTGATAATTCCAATTTTTTCTTTTCAATAAATATTTTTTCAGACTCAATGAAATTTTTTTCTTTTCTTAATTCTTCAATTTCTTTTATAAGTCTATTTAATTCTGCTTTTTTATCAATAATTGTGTTTTCAATATTATTTTCCATTTTTATTTCAGTTATTATCTTATTTATCAATGATTCAAACTCACTATAATTAAATTCCCAAATAAAATTAACTTTTAATTTTTGATTTTTACCATCGTTGAAATAAAAAATTAGATAATTTTCAATTTTTTTCTTTTCTTTTTCAAATATTACTTTTTGTTCATATTTAACTTTATCTAAATCTTTATAATAAAATGTTTTTGGATTTTCAAACATATTTTTAAAAACCAACTTTTTATCTGTAAATGCTATACCTTCATCAGCTGCTCCAAAGAATGTATTATCGTATATGGCTACAATTTCTTTCCATTCATTTTTTAAATCAAAAGCATCAATAACATTTTTTAATTTCTTAGAAGGTATATTAGGTTCAATATAAACCTCTTTATTTAATCTTCCAATCTTTTTTATCTCATTTTTTATTAAGTCAATTATTGACATAATTACATCCTTATTTAAAAAACTTAAATTCTATCAATTTATCCTCAGCATCATTTAGAAATACACCTTTACCATTAATTGCTGATGGCATAACTGAGCCATCTACTGAACTTCTTAATAACCCTACATTCATACTGTTAAGATTATAAGCAATTCTGTAATCAAAGTTAGAGAAAAAATCTCCTAAATTTGTTTTTAGGCGTTTGAAATTATCTATAAACAAAATTGTAAAAATATTATTTCTATATCCAGATTCAACAACACTTTTAAATTTATCTGCCAGTGTTTCTTTTTGCTCTGTAAAACCCATTCCAAAAGAACTTTTAGGATGAATTTCATTCAATTTATCAAATCCGTCAATTATAATAAAACTGTTTTTTTCAATTTCATTATTGAAAATATCTACTTCACACGTTTCTATATCAACTTCTATATCTTCATCAGAATTTATATAATAAATTTTGTTTAACTTACTATTTTGTCTTAAATTAATCAAAATCAAATCTATTATTTTTTGTTTTTGCTGTTTGCTTTTTCCAACAAAAAACAGATTATTTCCAAATTCCGAATAAAATTTAACTTTAAAATCACTTTCTTTAAAATTTTCTTCTTTTCCTAAAATTATTTCAAATTTATCATTTTTAAAATAATCCACAGAAGGAGTTAATGGCAATTTATCCCCGTCATATATTTTGTTTTGATTTTTAATTGATTTTGAAGAGACTTTATTTAATAAAATATTTAAATTTTCTCTTGAAGCAAAAGGAATATAAATTTTCTTATTTCCACTTATATTACCTGCATTATTATTATATATTCCTTCCGGTTTACCTTGTAACTCAGCAGCCGCTTCATTAGTCATTGATAAAAAGTTTCTTGAATCATCTTCTCCCATAGCTAAGGCAAATCTGTTTCCTATTTGGCTTTTTAATTGAGATAAAGAAGTTACTTCTACCCCACTTAAAGTTTGAGTAGATAAAATTAAATGAATTCCAAAACTTCTCCCTTTTCTCAAAATTTCTGCGAACATTTTCTCTACTTTATCTCTTTCTTTTGTAGTAAATAAAGTTTGAAACTCATCAATAATGATAACTATTCTGCTTAGAGTTTCTCCTTTTTGTCTATATTCTTTAAAATCTTTCACTCCGGCTTGTTTGAATAATTCACTTCTTCTATCTTTCTCTTCTATGATATGCTCTAAAAATGTAACTCCATAACTAACATTACTATTGACTGCTATTAAACTTGCATGATTTAGCATCGGATTAGTATAAGCGTTAAATTCAACTCCTTCTTTATAATCAAGTAGATACAATTCAATTTCTTTAGGAGAGTAAAAATAAGCTAAATTTTGAATAATAATATTTACCAAATTTGATTTACCACTACCACTTCTCCCACCAATTAACGTATGATGCTCACTGTTGTCGTATCCAAACTCAAATTCAACCACATCCTCATTATCATCCCATCCTATCGGAATACTTACACCTTCTGCACTGCTTTTTTGCCAAAAATCTTCTTCTTTCCAAAATGCGTCAATTTCACCTTTGATGGTAGAAGTTTTTCTATAAGCTTTATTTATCTCTTCTAAGAAACTTCTTATATGCTCACGCTTTGGAAGAGGTTCTACTACTATTTCACTTTTTAAAGAATTGAATTTATAAACTTCTTCTACTTCTTTGATGTTTTTTCCATATTTTAAAATATTACTTTCAAATTTTTTTAATGTTTCATTTTTTTCATCGATTTCATCTAAAAATACAAAAGTATTAATACCACCAATACTTCCAAACTTAATAATTCTTTCTAAATGCATCAAACTTTCATTATCAAACTCTTGTGGATAACCGTTTATTATTAAAACTTTTAAAGGCAATAATGCTTTTGGATTATCCAAATTATACTCTTTAAAATTTTTATATCCTGATAGCTGTTTTTGTAAAATATATTCCAAATAAAAAGACAATTCCTTTATAGCTTCATTAATCTCTTTGCTAACGGTTAAAACTTTCTGATTGTAAATAAACTTATTATTAAAAATAGGTCTTAAAAAATTAAAGCTTTTTCCTATATTTTTAGGGTCTATTAAGATAAATTCTATTTTATTTAAAGGAGAAATTTGTAATACTCTTAATATATACTGATACGCAAAAATTAAATCTTTTTCATTATAAGAGAAAATCGGTTTTTCAAGTGGAAAATCCACAATATGAGGAATAAACTTGTCTTTAAAAACAGGATGAGATATTTTTACTCTTCCAAAAATTATTCTTTTTGGAAACACTTCTCTTTTTTGAAGGATTAAATTTTCATCAAAATAGGGTTGTTTTTTTCTAAATTTCTTAATCTCTACATCTAATTCATTAAATAATTTTTTTAAAGAATCTTCTAATTTTTCTTTTGCTCTTTTTAAACGCTCTTTTCTTAAATTATATTGCTGAGTAGTTAATTGTTCGTTTGGGTAGTCTTGTTCAATTAAATCTATTGTATTCTCATAAGAAAATAATGTATTGTCAATTTCTTTTAAAATTTCAAAATATCTCATATCAAACCTTTAAATTATTGGTAATATACTTTTTGCTTCCAATAAATACCTGTTTATAATAATTTTTTCTGCTTTTATTTTTTCTTCTTGAATACACAATATATTAAAATTATTTAAAGTAGGCTCTAAAATTTCATTGTTTATACTATTTCCGAATTTATCTTGAACATTTTCATTAAATTCTTGTTTAAGAGAAATAAATTGTTGTTTTAATTCACAAATATTATTCATCAAATTCCTCCGCTTCTTTCAATTTTTCTCTAAACCATTTACTAAAAGAATCAGCTATTTGTATTCTCTCATTATTATCTGTAATTCTATAAATTTTATTATCACTCGTTAAAATAATAGGCATATTTTCAAAATCATCAAATGCTATAACCCATTCATTATCTTTAATATCATAATTTTTAGCATATAATTTTGTAGCGGCAATTACTGAAGGGATACTATCATTATTCATTCCTTCTTTTAAACCATAAATTTCAACTCCGTTTTTACTAAAGACCCCATATTTTTCTATGAATTCTTTATAATCTTTAGGAAAATTTAACATTCAAAATCCTTTGCTCTTTGTTTCCAATATTTTCTTTTCCATCTTTCAAATTCTCTTCTATCTATTTCACTTTCATCTTTATACCTATGCAATGTTTTAGAATATTTATTATGCTCTTCATTAGTAACCTCTATAATAATTCCATTGTCTTTTTGTTTAAGATGGTGTAATTCAATTGATTTACCATCAGTCCCAATCGGTGCCAATCCTTCTTGCATTCTTTCTATATTAGTTCTACCTGAGGCATCTTTTTGACATGGTTTAAAAGTAATATCTCTTTTTGCAACAATTTTTCCTTCTACTCTTTCAATTTTTGAAGATTCTTTTAGTTCTCTTTCTATATCAGAAATTCCTATCGATTTAAAGTAAGACTCTACTTGATTTAAAGTATCTGCTATTTTTTCATTCAAATATTCTCCCATAGATTTGTCAGCATTGGTTAATCTATTCATTAAAGCAGTATTAAGATTGCTAATACTGTTAAAATTAAAATTAAATACTTTTCTACTCTCTTCATTTAATTGTTTTGCTCTATGAAAAGCTTGTTTTGCAAGTTCAACTCTTTTTTCCATATTAATTCTGTTTTTTTTAGCTTTTTCATATTCTTTCTTTGCCTGATATACTTGCTGTGTAGCTCTTGCAACCCAAGCAGAAGCAGATGCAATAGCAGCAGGATTACCACTTGCCATAGCTGCTGCCTCTGCTTCTAACGCTCTTGCAAGTTCCGCTTCGGCTTTTAATAAAAGTGCTAATTTTTGTTTTTCATAAACTTGTGCTGCTTTTAAAAGATTCTCGGAAAAATTTAGTTCTTGCCTTGTAGATTGTTCTAATTCATTTAACTCTTTTTGATAATTTAAAATACTTTCATGTAAATTTGCAACAATTTTTTTATTTTTTAAATATGTTCTTTTTAAAATTTCAACATTTTTAATATTAACTTGCATTTTAAGAACCTAAATAATCTTTTGCTCTTTGACTTAAAACTGCTAAATGATTTATTTTTTCTTCTGATGATTCTTCAAACATTTTAAGAACTCTTAATAACTCTTTATATTGTTCTTCAAACTCTGCTCTCTTTCTATCTTGCCAAGTTGAAGATAAATTTTCAAATGCATTATTTAACCTGTTCGTCGCACTATTTAAAGTATCTAAAAAAGCCCTAATTTCATTAATAAAAACATCAATTTCTTCCGGATTTACATATACTTGATTACTCATTATTCTCTCTCCTTTTTTAAAATTCAAAATCATCTAAATCATCATCAGTTTCTTCTCTATCTAGTGTATTTGAAATATTGATTGATTGATTAGGATTAGATGATTTTGCTCTCATTGTAACTGACATAGTAATTTGTTTAAATTTTTCAACAATATCTTTTGCATCTTCTGCAAAAAACACAGGATTTTCACACCCTTTAATAAACATATTCAATACATCCATATCTGCATCTCTACCTATTGCTAAAGCCAATCTATCACATTTTTTAGTTCTACCAGTATTTACAAAATCATCAAGCGGTTTTCTCCATTCATCGTTTGGCTGACCATCTGAAACTAATACAATAGCAGGTCTGTAATCTCTGCTTTTAATAATGTTTTTATCTTCAATCATATCTTTAGCCATTCTTAAAGCTGTTCCCATAGGAGTCATGCCACCAGTTGTTAGTGGATTAAAGTTTACTTTATCTACTTCTGTTAATGGAGTATGTAAATTTACTCCATTGTTTCCAAAAGTAATAATTGCAACTTTTATAAACTTCTCCATTGTTTGAGCTTTTTTAAATTCATCTATCATAGTTTCAACAGCTTTATTTAGTTTACTAATTTTCTCTCCACTCATACTACTACTTGTATCCAATAACAATATTACTGGAATTGATTTAGGCTCTAACACAACATAATCGGCAGGATTAAAACCCATTTTTCATCCTTTCTAAAAATTAGATTATTATTATTATAATAAAATTTTTGCTTATTTTTTCCTAATTCCATAATATTTTAAATAACCGACATTTCGCACCTAAAAAATTTATTTTTTTATAAAATTTTTGTTTAATTTTTGTAAAAAACACAATTTTAATACCAATTCTCATATATTCATAGCCTTTATAATATAGTTATAAGAAACCAAAGATTTGATTTGCTTTTTTGTATATGAAAAAAGAATTTCTGTAACTTTTTTTTCTAATTCTTCTATCGTTTTAAATGTTATATTCTTTAAAAATTTCTTTATATCTTCAAATCTTCTTTCCTGTGGATTTAACTCTGGTGAATATGGAGGAAGATACTCAATTTTTATATTTTTAGGGACTTTAAGTTGTTTAGATTTATGAAAACTTGCATTATCCATTATTAAAACTATATTATCATTTTTAAAT
>Ga0256836_1000386_pt1 | contig 24184 bp, 22 predicted proteins | sample 4561380metaG_FD_185974 | JGI IMG/M metagenome (GOLD analysis project Ga0256836, IMG submission 185974) | Hydrothermal vent microbial communities from Guaymas Basin, Mexico - 4561-380 | ecosystem: Environmental > Aquatic > Marine > Hydrothermal vents | place: Mexico: Guaymas Basin | collected...
AGGTCACCCTCGTCGAAGGCCTTCCTCTTCCTGACCTCGACCGTTTTGAGGCCCCTGAATATCAGCTCGGCGTAAACCTGGTGGAGCGCTATGACGTGCTCCATGCTTTCACCTGGCGAACCCTCGATGGAGGGAATAAAAAGGTTTGGATTACTCCCTAAGCCTCAGCGATGCCTTAACCAAATCACTCACAACCCCGCTCGCCGTCTCCTTCAGCCCGGCGCCGGCACCCCTGATGAGGAGCTCGCCGAGGAGGTCGCTCTCAATCAAGGCGACGTTCTCGTTGCTCAAAACCGCGAGCGGACCGGAAACCTCTTCCGGGGCGACCCTAACGTTATTCTCCTCGATTGTCGCGACGAGCCGAATCCTTTTTCCCTTCGCAAGGGCCCTCCTAACCTCGTCAACCGTAACCTCGGCGATGCCCTTAACGGCAATCTCGTCGAAGGTAATCGGCCCGAAGGCAACGCAGTGGAGTATCGTCGCCTTGTAGCCGGAGTCAATTCCCAAGATATCTCCGCTTGGGTCCCTCTCGGCTATGCCAAGCTCCTGAGCCTGCCTTACGGCCTTCTCGAAGTCAATCCCCTGCTCCATCCTGCTGAGGATGAAGGTCGTCGTTGCGTTCAGGACGGCCTTTATTCTCCTTACCGTGTCGCCGAGCAGGTTCTCGCGGAGGAGCCCGATGATTGGCGTTCCCGCCATTACGGTCGCCTCGAAGAGGTAGGGCAGGCCCCTCCGCTCGGCTTCTCCGATTAGCTCCGTGTAGTGGAACGCCAGCGGGGGCTTGTTGCTCGTAACAACGGCTTTCCCGTCCCTCAGTGCCTCAAGATGCCACTCGTGGGCGTTTCCATCGTTGGTCACGTCAATAACCACGTCGGCCTCAATCTCCCTCACCGCCTCGGCCGGCGAGAAGTTGTAGACCTCGTAGTCGTTGGTCCACCTGCTGAGCTTTCCAAAGTTCTCCTTGACGAGGAGGGCCTCGCTCAAATCGATTCCCTCGGGAAGCCACACGGTTCCGCTCGTGTCTGAAATGCTAACGACCCTGAAGGATAAACCGTATCTCTCTTTGAAAAAGCGCTCCTTTTCAAGCAGAACCCGCGCAACGGCCCTTCCGACGTTCCCAAAGCCGAAGAGCCCAACCCTTACCTCCATCTCACCACCGGAATAGAAAAGGAAGGGAAGCTTTAAATCACTTGTTGAGGATGACCTTGATTATGTCCATGTCCCTGACTATGCCGACGAGCTCGCCCTCACCCTTGATGACGGGCAGCTGCTCGATGTGGTGCTGGACCATCTTCTGCGCGACCTCGTAGACGCTCATGTGGGGCGTGGCAACGACCAAGTTCGGATTCATTATCTCCTCGACCGGCTTCTTGGGGAGCTGGAGCTCGGCCTTCTCGAAGAGGAGCGTTGGGTTGCTCTCAAGAATCCAGTCCTCCTCACTTGAAGCGGCCAGCGCAGTCTGCTTCATGACCCTAACTACTTCCCCGTCCTTGAGGAGGTCGGTCTCGTCAACCATGCCAATGAGGTTGCCGTCGTCGTCTATGACCGGGATTGCCATTGCGTTGCAGAGGAGGAGGGCCTTGAGGGCGGCCTTGAGAGGGGTTCCGCGCCAGACGACGCCGACGTTCCTCTGGTAGTAGGGCTCAATCGTTATGTCCTTTAGCTTCTCGTTCTTGGCTAGGTAGCGCCTCACAATGTCACCAACGGTCAGAATTCCTATCGGCCTGTCCTCGTCATCAACAACTACAACGCGCCTGTAATCTGTCTCAAGCATCTTTCTAACGGCCTTCTTGAGGTCGTCGTTGGCCTTGACCGTCGGAACATCCCGTCTGACGAGCATGGCAAGCTGGTCTTCGTCCGGATGTATAAGGACGTTCTTTACGCTTATTATCCCGACGAGCTTTCCCTCCTTGTTAACGACCGGGAAGGAACGAACGTTGTGCTTCTTGAACAGCTCAAGTGCGTAATCTCTCGTCGCCGGCAGCTGTATTACCACTGGGTCCTTTGTCATCAGGGTCTTTACCCTCATGTTCTACCACCGCTTAACCTAAGACGGTGTCCCCCTATTTAAGGTTTTAGAAAAGGAAATGGGAGAAACGTCAGCCCAGGAGGGCGAGGAAAACACCGGCAACGACGGCAGTTCCAATAACTCCGGCAACGTTCGGGCCCATGGCGTGCATGAGAATGAAGTTGCCCGGATCTTCTTCACTGGCCAATCTCTGAACGACGCGAGCGCTCATTGGAACGGCAGAAACTCCCGCTGCTCCTATCATCGGGTTTATCCTTCCGCCCGAGAGCTTCATCATGAGCTTTCCGAAGAGCACTCCTCCAGCGGTAGCGCTGGCGAAGGCTACAACTCCAAGTCCGAGAATCATCAGGGTCTGGGGCGTGAGAAAGCTCTCTGCTCTCATGGTTGAGCCGACGCCGAGGCCGAGGAATATCGTGACGATGTTCATGAGCTCCTCCTGTGCCGCCTTAGTGAGCCTCGGAACGACGCCGCTCTCGCGGAAGAGGTTGCCTATCATGAGCATTCCTATCAGTGGTGCCGCACTGGGGACGAGGAGACCGATGACTATCATGCTGACTATCGGGAAGAGGATTTTCTCCCTCTTGGAGACGGGCCTGAGCTGTTCCATCCTTATGCGTCTCTCCTCTGGCGTTGTTAGCGCCTTTATGATGGGTGGCTGAATCAATGGGACGAGGCTCATGTAGCTGTAAGCGGCGACAGCGGTGGCAGCGAGTATCTGGGGCGCGAGCTTGGTGGTGAGGTATATCGTCGTCGGTCCATCTGCACCTCCGATGATTCCAATCGATGCCGCCTCGTGTATATTGAAGCCCAGTGCGAGAGCAGTGAGCATCGCCACGAAAACACCTATCTGTGCCGCGGCGCCCATAAGGGCGGTCTTGGGGTCAGCAATCATCGGCCCGAAGTCAGTCATTGCCCCAAGGCCGAAGAATATGAGCAGGGGCACTATCTCGGTCTTGATGAGGTAGTGGTAGACTATGTCGAGCAGGCCCGGGTGACTGCAGAGAGGCCCAACGGTCGGGCAGTTGGCTATGCCGTTGAGCGGGAGGTTAACGAGAACCGCCGTGATGCCTATGGGCAAAAGCAACAGCGGTTCCATCTCGTAGCGTATCGCAAGGTAGACCAGCGTCAGGCCCACTGCAATCATGATGAGATTCCCTACCGTGAGGTGGAGCAGGCCCATCGTGCTCAGGAAGTCCGCAAACGTCGCCATACCCCATCACCCGAGTTCTACTAGTGGGTCGCCGGTGTTTACGGCGTCGCCTTCTTTCACGTAGATTTTCTTGACAACACCGTCTTTCGGAGCGGGAATTTCGTTCTCCATCTTCATAGCCTCAAGAACAACCAAACCCTGACCAGCCTTAACCTCCTGCCCCTCACCAACAAGAACCCTGAGAATCTTACCCGGCATTGGAGCCGTAACAGTATTCGGCGAAGCACTCGCAGGAGCTGGAGTAGAAGCAGGAGCGCTCACAGGGGCAGGAGCAGGAACCGACACAGAAGCCGGAGCAGGAGCCGGAGCGCTGGTAGTTTCGGGAACGCTCGGAAGCGCTATTCCCAGTCCTTCAGCCTTGACCTCGTAGCTCTTGCCCTCGAAGCTGACCCTGAACTTTCCACCACCGAGCTCCTCAACCTCAACCTCGTACTCCCTTCCATCGATGATGACCTTAACCTCCATCTTCACCACTTCCTCATCTCGTAGTTGAAGTTCTCAACCTCATCCATACCGCTCTGGAGACCGTAGAGGCGCCAGGCGTCGGAAACCTTCCTCCTGAAGGGTAAAGGACGAACCACCTCGGCCTTCTTCGCGAGGTAGGCGAGGATTGAGGCGGTTATGACCGCCAAATCCCTCGGAGGAATTTCCTCCTCCGGGGTCTCAACCTCCTCCTTCGTCTCCTCGACGGCTTTCTCTTCCTTCTCGACCTTCTTCGTCATCCCGCGCTCGAAGGCGCCTATTGCGTACATCACTATGGCCAAAATGGCGAGTATGGCGAAGACGACGGTGATTCCTATGACGGTAATCCATCCACCTTCGGCGAGCTGGCTCATGCTTTCACCTCACAGCGGTATGTTGCCGTGCTTCTTCGGCGGGAGTTTAACGCGCTTGCTTTCAAGAGCCTCGAGCGCCATTATGACCTTGCCCCTCGTCTCCGCCGGGTCGATGACGTCGTCGATGTAACCTCTCGCGGCCGCGACGTACGGGTTGGCGAACTTCTCGCGGTACTCGGCTATCTTCTGCTGCCTCACTTCCTCCGGGTTCTCAGCCGCTGCGATTTCCTTGCGGAATATGATGTTCGCCGCCCCCTCCGGACCCATGACCGCTATCTCCGCTGTCGGCCAGGCGAAGACGAAGTCCGCTCCAAGGTGCTTGCTTCCCATCGCGAGATAGGCTCCACCGTAGGCCTTCCTCAGAATCACTGTTACCATCGGGACGGTTGCTTCGGCGTAGGCGTAGAGAACCTTCGCGCCGTGCCTGATTATTCCCCTGCTCTCCTGGTCAACGCCAGGCAGGTAACCGGGAACGTCCACGAGGGTAACGATGGGTATGTTGAAGGCGTCGCAGGTTCTAACAAACCTTGCAATCTTATCTGAGCTGTCTATGTCGAGAACTCCCGCGAAGTACTTGGGGTTGTTGGCGACTATACCGACGGTCTGGCCGTTCATCCTTCCGAAGCCCACAACCGCGTTCGGGGCGAAGTAGGGGAGGATTTCCAGGAAGTCGGGGTTGCCGTTCTCATCGCGGTCAACTATCTCGTAGATGACCTCCCTGACGTCGTAGGGCTTGTTTGGGTCGTCTGGAACGATTTCATAGAGTCTCTCGCTCTTCCTGAAGGGCAAGTCGTTCGTCTTGACGCGGGGTGGCTTCTCCATGTTGTTGGACGGCAGGTAGCTCACGAGGCGCCTTATCAAAGCCAAAACTTCCTCGTCGCTCTTGCCTATGAGGTGGGCCTGCCCTGCCTTCTGAGCGTGAACCATCGCTCCGCCGAGCTGAACCGGTGTGACCTCAACGCCTGTAACGGCCTTGACGACCTGCGGGCCCGTGATGAACATGAAGCTCGCCGGGTTGTCCACCATGAGGATGAAGTCCCCTATTGCAGGGCTGTAAACGGCTCCTCCAGCACAGGGACCCATTATCGCGGTAATCTGCGGGACGACACCGCTGAGAATCGTGTTCATCTTGAAGATTTCACCGTAACCCTTGAGCGAGTCAACGCCCTCCTGAATCCTCGCTCCTCCAGAGTCGTTGAGGCCTATAACAGGGGCACCTGCCTCAAGGGCCAGCTCCATAACGCGTTTAATCTTCATCGCGTGCATCTCGCCGAGCGAACCGCCCATGACGGTGAAGTCCTGCGCGTAGACGAAGACGAGCCTGCCGTCAATGGTTCCGTAGCCGGTGATGACACCGTCAGCGGGCAGTTCCTTCTTGTCGAGGCCGAACTCCGTTCCCCTGTGCTTGACGAACATGCCGATTTCCACGAAGCTTCCTGGGTCGAGGAGCTTCTCAATCCTCTCACGGGCGGTGAGTTTGCCCTTGGCGTGCTGTTTCTCGACGGCTTTCTCGCCGCCCATTGCGAGAATCTTTTTCCTCCTTTCGTAAAGCTCGTTGAGCTTCTCCTCCATGCTCATAAGAGTAACCCCCTCGGTTTCTTGGGGGTTGTAGTTTGTAAAGTTTAAAAGGGTTTTTGAGGGGCGGAATTTCATCCAATAATGGATAATTTGTCCAATGGCTGGAAAAAAAGAAGGAAGGTCTCAGAGGTGCTGGATTGGTGTTTCGGCACCACAGGCCTCACACTTGAGGAAGTGGAAGCGTCCGCGCTTGATAATTTTGGTATCGGGGCTTCCACAGACCGGACAGATGACGTACTCCTTGAGGTACTTCTTCATCTTGTTGGCTATTAAGTATGGAGTGAAGCGTCCCTGCAGGATTACGCGCCTGCCCTCGAGCGTTCCTGCGGTTGCTACCTCGCGCAGGATGAACTTCAGGAGATGGTTCGGGTCGCGGTTCATGGCCTCGGCTATGTCAACGAAGTTCTCGATTATCGTCCTGTTACCTGCTATTGTAACGACCGCCGGCGGGACCTCGAAACGGGACTTGTGGGACTTCACGTTCTCGGGCAACTCCTCGTAAGCCTTATCGAGGAGCTTCTCGAAGTCGTAAAAGTCAATGCTCTCGCTCATCTTCTCACCCCCTCATAGGTTTCCCCTTCGCTTTATAACCTTTGTTAGAGCACCCTGTAAAAGCCCGCCCTCGGCTCGTAGATTCTGCCGTCTGCCTTGAGCTCCTCGATGAGCTTCTCGACCTCGCCCTTACTGCCGACCCCGGCCTGCTTCGCGGCCTCGATTACCTTTTCGGCAGGAGCCCCATAGTCGCCCTCCCCTTCGAGGTTCTTTATGATATCGACCAGCTTCTCTATCTTGTTGAGCTTCTTGGAGCTCTTGCCTATCTCCAGTATCGAGACGTCTATGTTGCCTTCCTCGTCCACCGCTATGGTCCTCATCATCGCCTCGATGAGTTCTATGGCAGCTCTCGCATCTTCGCGCGTTACCGTCTCACTCAATCTCATCCTCGCGTGGGCCTCGCTGAGACGTATGAGGGCCTCAAGCTGTCTCGCGGTTATCGGAATCGGCTGGACGCCCTCATCGTCGCTCCGTTTAAGGCCCTTCCTCATCTTAACGTAGTAGCGCTTGATTTCCTCCATGGCTTCCCTGCTCAGGACGGGATGAACGTTCTTCCTCGCGTAGGCTATGTACTTCTTGAGGAGGTCGTAGGGTATCTTCGGCGTAACGACCTCCGCCTCTCCCCTGCGAACCTTGAGGATGTGCTCGGCGATGCTCGCATCTATTTTCTCGTCTGGCTCGTCGAGCAGGAGAAATATGAGGTCGAAACGGCTCAACAACGTAGGGGGAAGGTCAAGCTGTTCAGGGAGGGACTTGTGCCTGTTAAAGCGACCGAACTTCGGGTTGGCGGCGGCTATAACGGTCGTCCTTGCGTTGAGAGTGGCTGTAATGCCCGCCTTGGAGATGCTTATCGTGTTGTGGAGAACCAGTCCGTGGGAGACGAAGAGGTGGTATGGCTCAACGGTTACGTCGTAGACCCACTCCCAGCGGTCGTTGGGGATTTCCTCAACATTCGTAACCCTGAGGAAGTTGATGTTGCCGTTCCAGTAGCTGAGGAAACTCTCAAGTTCTTTTTTGGCTTTCCTGATTGTGCCCTCGGCTAACATCTTTATAGCTGAAATTGCCCAGCGGTCACCAAGCTCGGCGCGTTTCTTCAACCTATCTGCTGTGACTCCCGTGTGAGAATACACCCTCGAGCGGGACAGTAAATCCACGGCCTTTGGAGGGTCACTCTCGGAGAGAGTTCTTAACTCCTTAATCCTCGACAAGACTCTCTCCAAGTAGGGTCTAACGAAGCTCTCCCTGATTAGCGGAAGAGCAAACCTTTTCCTTTCCTCTGGGAGCTGAACAACGCCGAGGATTCTGCCCGCTTTGGTTAAATGTCTAATCAGTTGACGGGGAAAAGTCCTCTCTGCCTCTTCCACGGCGTACCTTCCGCGAATGCGCTTTACCCTCGCAACCTTTCCAAAGGAGTAGAGGTAGTCCGCTCTTGCCTCCGCTTCCTTAAGCTCTTTGAACTCGCCCCCATCAACAGGTGGAAGTTTAATGGGATAGCGGGCAACCCCAAGAGCGATGTCCCTCGGTTTCACTTCCTCCGCCGGCTTCTCCCTTATTTCACCGTCCTCCCACACCATTATCGGGTGCTCCGGGGTTACCGTTATCTCCCTGCCGTTGGAGAACCGTATCTTTATGAACTTCTCCGGCGCTCTGTGCCTGCTCACGCGGTCGGCCTTGACCTTCACGATTTCCTTCCGTTCGAGGTCGTACGCGAGGAGCTCAATATCATCAACGGGCAGTATTTCGGTGTCCTTGCCGATTATCACTTTATCCCGGTTGGCCTCTATGAGAGAATCCACCAGCTCGCCTATCTTCACCTTCCTGCCGTCCGCTAAGAGAAGCTCGAAGTCGTGGTGGTAGCTCTGCTGTTCCAGCGCTTCGTGAATCGCGCTCCTGTCCCTGTCGCTCATCTTGTCGAACTCATCTATGCAGTTGTGAACTATGATTCCCTCGGCCAGGAAGTTGTGCTCACCCGGCACGTAGAGGTCGTAAACGTAGCCCTCGTAGGGAACGCGCTCGATGGAGACGATTTCGTCAAGGAAGTAATCCCTCGTGGCAAGGACTTCGAGCTTAAGCTGTATTTCTGGACTCAGGACATCGCTGAGCCTCTCGATGAGTTTTCTGAGCTGAATCCTGCTGGGCTGATACTTGCCCTTGGCATATGAGTAGACGGTACTCCAGAGCCCTTTCTCCTGCAGTACTTTGGCAGGAACGCTCTCGATGATGACCTTGGCGATTCTCCTAACGGGTTCTGCTGGTACTTTGTCGCTCCTCGCCGAGACGAGGTGCTTTTTAATGGGTATCTCCTTGACTTTAACGCTGTAATCCTTAACCGCGTTGAGGAGGTTTATGACGTCCTCCCTTCCAGTTACCCTAACCCTGTTCACGCCTTTCCCTGGAATCACACGGGCGTACACGTCAAACCTCCTGAGGAGCAGTGCAAAGGCTTTGTCCCTTTCCAAATCATTTGAGAGCAGGAATTCTATGTGGACAACACTTCCCCTCTCGCTCTTCTTGACCGAGACACAGCCGTCCGAGTCAAGTGCACCCGCGATAAACGCTTTCAGCGCCTCATCGTCCAGAGAGAATGCGTTTTTCAGGTTGTCCTTGGTGATATACTCGTACAGGTACGCGAGCAGTGGTGAGCTAACGTGGAACGTTATCGTGTCACTCGTTATCTCATTACCCGCAAGCTTGCTCCTCGTGGTTCTCTCGTACTCCCTTAACGGTTCGTCGTAGAAGCTCTCAAATGCCCGCCTGATTGCCCTAATCTGGTCTTTGTGAACCTTCGACTGCACGATGCGAACGTGAACCTTGGAGTCGTTCCTCTTTATCCACCCATCACCGTAGAGGAATCCGAGGAAGTACGCAAGCTCCGGCGTTATGTAGGCCACTTTAAGGCGCTCCCTGCGGTAGTTCGGGCCGTAGGTTAGAGACCTTTCGCGCCACTTCTCGTAGAGTCCTAACTCACGCAGTATTTCCCTGAACTTCCCGACGCGGATAGAACCCTTTCCAGAGAGAAAGTCCTTTGAAACGCCGTACTTCCTGTTGAACTCCGCGAGGCTCTTGAATCTCCTGAGGATTTCCTTCTTCAACTCCTTCTTTTCGTCAGGGGTTAACTTAACCTTCCAGTCCAAGGGCAAAATATCGAGCAGGTACACTCTTCTCCCCACTTGTGGAAGCTTCAGCGGGGCAACGACCATATCACCAACCTTAAACCTCTCCGCCTCCTTCCACTCAAGGGTCTTACCGTCTATGAGAAGGTGGTCGGGAGTTAGGGTTACCTCGTTGCCCGAGCGGAACTTGAGCTTCAACAGCTCTCCCTTCCAGGGCTTCCTGCGGATTATCGTGGCCTTAGAGGTCTTTGTCCTCATGCTTCCGAGGTCGAGGGCTGTAACTCCAATCTCCTTCTCCTGAATGTCCACGATTTGGCCGTCGGAGAGCGCCTTGTATGACTTCTCAAGCTCGAAGAGGTCTTCAATTCTCTGGTATTTCCCATCTACAAGAACCCGTGAATCCGGGTGCAGGCAGGCAAACCCGCCATCCGCTAAGACGAGAACACCCGCTTCCAACACCCACGAGCCCGTGAACTCATCGCGGACTGCGGCGGCCGTGTTGTGGACGACGAAGCCGTTGGCGATGAAGCTGTGAGAGCCCTCAACCGTGAGGTCGTAGACGTGGTCGTATGGAGAGTTGATTATCTCGGTCGTAACCCTCACAACCCCGCTATCCGTTAAAACTTGGCCTGTGATGTCCTTTGCCTGTTTCCAGCCTTCAGGAGTTAAAAGCCTCGTTTCTGGCGTTACAATGATTTCCCTTCCGTCTTCAGTGCGTATGTGCACGAGCTTTTCTGGGGCTTTCAACTTCCAGAGGCGAAGAACTTTCCGCTCTCCATCTTTTGTTTTGACCCTGAGTCCAAGGGCTTCGGCATCAACGCTTTTGTGTTCCACCACGTCCTCAGAAATAACCCTGTCCACGAGAGAGCCTATTTCGAACTTTCCCATGTTGGTTTCAATGACCGAATCCGGAGCAACGCAAAGGCCTGCGGCCGAACTGCTCTTACCGCTCGTGTAAATCGCCCTCGGCGCCAGATTGGCCACGTAGCGGAGGAGCTGGCTGTTGTGGACGAAGATATCGTTGGCTATGAAGTTGTGGTGCTCTGGAATCTGGAGGTCGTAGACCCACGCGTGCTCGGGTTTGTACTCTTCAATCTCAACAATCCTGTCCCAGAAGATGTCGGAGTCCGAAAGAGCAACCAAGAGGTCAACTTCTGGTGAGTCAGGTAGTTTTGTTTTGAGGATTTCAGTGATGGCCTTGAGTTTTTCTCTGCTTGGAAGCCGGTCTCCTCGCTCATAGTGCAGGTAAGTTGATCTGCTTATACCCATCTGAGCCTGCGTCAGTCCTGCTTTGATGCGGAGATGTCTTAACAATTGACCAACTCCTGGAACAATGTCAACGTTAGTGTTTGTTTTTCCGTTGGATGTTACACGTTTTAGAGCATCCATTTTAGTCCTGAGACCAAAGCCAATCTCCTCTCTGAACTTAATCGAGTCTTCTCCGGTAATGAACAGCCTGTAGTATGTTCTTGGGGCTTTCATTTTACCGTTGGTCGCGCGAGCTTTAGTCTCATGTATCTGGGATTTTATCCCAAATCTGAGGAGAAGGTGCTGAACACCCCTAAGAAGCTCCTCCGAAGCAGAAACCACTGTTATCTTGGCCCTATTTTTGTCAACTGTGCCTTCAGCATCAAAGTAACCTCTTAGGAAGGCCTTAATGTCCTCCAGTCTTGCCCTGAAAAGTTGCGGTGGGACTCTCTTACTCTTTGAGTTCGATGCAATGCCCAACCACTCAAGCAAACGGTAGAACTCAACGCTACTCACGTAGACTTCCCATGCACTCTTGCCCTTGTGAGGCTCGCGAATAGTCGGGTTAAGGCCAAGGCTCTTGAGGTAGTCATAAACAAATCGTATCAACTGCTCATCGTTGTTCGTGAAGTACACCGTTGCACTGCCCCCCCTGTTTTGGGAGTACCCTTCTCCAACAAACAGCCCGATTAGATACCAGAACCTCTCGTCGGCAGTCTTTGGAAGTTTAAGCCTCGCTTTTGCTGTTCTCGGTTTCTCAACGGGAACCTCTGAGAGCCTAACGGCTTCTCCATCAACAGGAACTACTCTTGGCACGGCCACAAAATCGCCAATCTTAAGCTCTTTCGCTTTTCTTGTTTTGAACTGCCCGTTTTCAAAGGTGAAGAACGGGTGAGTAGGAGTTACGCGGATTTCGCGCCCGCTCGCGGTCTTTATTCTGAACATCCTGTTCGGAGCTTTTCTCTTCCAGGCGATGTCCGCTTTGACCTTTCTGACTTTCAGCGTCTTTGCGTCTAAGGCATACAGTTCGAGGTTAATCGGGGCGTAGAAGCCATCGTCAACCCTTGCGAGCTTTCCTTCGGCTTTTGCCTTCTCAATGGCCTCGTCAACTATCTCGCCAATCTCCTTCAGGCTTCCATCAGCTAAGAGAACCTTCGTGTGGTAATCAACGCACTTTGCCACACCCGGGTCACCAACCAGCAAAACGTGGCTTTCTCCCCTCAGCTTCGTCCCGTCTGGCAAAACCCTCTGGACACCGCCGAAGAGCGCCAGGGCGATTCCCTTCTTGACTATCCTGTGACCCCAGATGGCCGGAGCTATCGAGTCCACTATCGCGTCAACGATGTCCTTCCTCTTAGCCAGCTCACGAATCTTCTGCTCGTCCTCGGGCGAAATCTCAAGTTCCTCAATCTCCTTGCTGAGCTGTTCGATGTGGTTGACTTCTAAGACCTTCTTAAAAATCGGCCTCTTGTCCCTCTGCTCGAGGATGACGCGCAGGATTCCGGTCACGAGAACCCTGTCGCCTGGCAAAGCAGTATCGACGAGATCATCCAAAAGTATTGCGTCCACAAAGCGGGGCATCTGACCGCCTTTAAGGCTCTCCGGCCTGTCCTGGAGGCGGAAGCTCTGGAAGTTTATGAAGCGGCTCTTCTCGACGTCGAGCTCGACGTTTCTTGAGCCGCAGGCGTCGCACTTGGCCGGCTTGACGAGGTTCTCGTAGGGCCTCTGGAGGCGAATCATCTCGTTTCCGCAGTCCTTGCAGACGAAAACGGCCCTCTGGACAAACGGTTTGACCTCGCTGACGCGCGTGATGATCCCCTCGACCTGAATCAGCCTGTTTATGTGCTCGCTCCCGAGTTCCTTGACGAGTAAGGTGTGGGGCAGGTTGTAAAAGCGCGCGTGAACCTTCAAATCCCTCTCAACGAGGAGCGGGGGCTCGCGGAGGATAATCTGGATGGCATCCTCACAGCTCGCTATCGCTTCCTCGGGGTTTTTGAGGAGTTCCTCTGCCAGCTCGGGGTCGAAGGAGTTGAGGTGCGCCCAGTCTATGGCCAAGGAGCGCTTCGGCGTTACCGTTAGGAGGTCCTTGAGGCGGTTGATGTAGACCTCGTTGCCGTCGTCGTCAACGTACTCGCGAAGGAACTTTGCGAAGCGTGAAATCATCTCCTCTCTGTCCATCAGGCATCACCGAGCCACTCGTTCCTTATCTTGGACATCTGGAGGTAGAGCCGTCTCTCTTCAGGCGAGAGGCGCGAGAGGAGCTCAAGGCTGTTGGGCCTAAGCATGACCGCTTTGAGGATTTTGTTGAAGCGTATCATCTTCAAATCGCGGAGTTTTTTCTTGAGGTTGGCCAGCTTGGTGAGCTTGACGTTTATCGTCTCGACGCTCTCGCTCGGATTGAGGCGGACGTAGTTTTCAAGGTAATAGAGGTAGAACTCGGCCCTCTCGTAGAGTCCAGAGGGGAGTGCAGTTAACGGCTCGCTCTCGCGCTCGCCAGCGATGGCCTTGTCTATCTCGCCGATTACCTTATCCGTTTCGTCCACTATCTCAACCACTCCCGCTTCCCAGAGTTCCCTCGCCTTCCAGTCCTCGATTAGGACGATGTCGCCCTGATTCCAGTCCGAGAAGGGCTTTAACACCTTCACAGCGATGAGCGCCCTACCGGTAAACATGCCACCACCTTGAACGACCTAAGGTCTTCGGCTAATAAACCTTGTCGGAACAGCTTAGAACGGTGTTGCGCGGAGTTATGCCAGTTCGATTTCCACTCGAATGCATTCATGAGCACAGATGAGCAGGGGAACGCTTTTGGCCTCGATAACCCTTTAAACTTGGACGAGCAGTCCACTTAAGGTGAGCCGTAATGCTGATTGGAATAATGAGCGACACCCACGACAACCTTCCGGCGATAAGGAAGGCAGTCGAGTTCTTCAACGAGAGGAACGTTGACCTCGTAATCCACGCGGGTGATTACATCGCCCCGTTCGTCGCACGGGAGCTCGGAAAGCTCAAGGCCCCGCTGAGGGGCGTCTTCGGCAACAACGACGGCGAGAGGGACGGCCTAAGGAAGGCGTTGGGGATAGAGGACGAGCTCATCGAGGTCGAGGCGGACGGGATGAAGATAGCGGTAACACACGGGACGAACGAGGTCCTCGTTAAGGCTTTGGCCTACAGCAAGCTCTACGACGTGGTTATAGTCGGCCACACCCACCACTACGAGATTAGGGAAGTAGGCAGGACGATACTCGTCAACCCCGGTGAGGTCTGCGGTTACCTTACCGGCGTCAAGAGCGTCGCTTTACTCGACACGAGGAAGAGGGTTGTGGAGATTTTCAACATCGAGACCGGTGAGCTGTTGGGAGCTATGAGCGTATGAGGTGAGCCGATGGACATATTGACGCCGGCCGAGAGGAGGGACGCGGTGGTCTTCATCGGCGTTGATAGAGCTGGAAACGTCGAGTTCGTGAAGGTCTACGCCATCAGCGAGGAGAAGGCCAAGGAAACGCTGGAGGAGTTCTTCAACGCCAAAGGGCTCTTCCCGACCGATTACAGGCTCGTGAGCCGTGGTCTGGAAGACGTTTCCGGAAAGAAGGCCATAACGACGAGGAGCGAGGAGGAGCTCAGTTCTTCCCTCGCGAGGCTCGGCCTCAAACTGCTCTCCAACGGAGTCCTAACCCTTGAGAACATCGAGGAGGTCTACCAGATAACCCTCGTCAGCGAGGTCCTCTACGAAAGGGTCACATCGGAAAGGCAGGAAAAAGAGGAAAAAACCATTGACTGGCGGGAAGTTCTCTCGCTCGGCGTTGATACGCTCGTCGAGAATCTAAGGGGAGTTGATTTGTCAGAGCTCGTTCCGGCAAACGCGCTAATCCTCCGAGAGCCGAGCGTTGAGACCGTTGCGGAGCTCCTGAACGGGGAGCGAGACGGGCCGATAATCGTCGAGACGAAGGACGCGAGCAGGTATCGGAACCTCGATTTTTCGGCCTTCGTGAGGATTCCTCCCCTGAGCAGAGAAGAATTCGCCGTCGAGCTCTCTGCGAGGCTCGGCTTCAACGTTCCTGTGGGCTTGATTTCCCTTCCCGAGAACCGGCTGAACCTGCGCAACGTCGAAAAACTGGCCAAACTCGTCGAGGCCCTCGTGAGGAAAGGTTTTGAGAGGGAAGAAGCGCTGAAAATGGCGGTCGAGCTCAACTCCTCAAAGCTCTAAAGTAGGTTTTAACCGCCTCCCTGAAGGCAGGGTTAAGCTTCCCAAGGACGGCGTTGACCCTCTCGCGCTTCTTCCGCTCGCCTGCAATGTAGCTCAGAAGGAGGCACTCATCAACCGAAAGGTTAGATACTTCGGGGGGCTCTTCTCCAGCCAGAATCCGCTTCAGGAGGGGCCTCAGCCTCTCGCTCCGCCTCTCAAACTCAAGCCAGTCCACGTTGAGCCTGCCCCTTATGGAAATCTTGCCGGTTTTCTCAAGGTACGGTCGGATTTTCTCCCCGAGCGGGGAAGACAGAACCCTCGCGATGAATTCCTCCACGTACGCCATGTCGTCGCCGAGCCTCTTCCTGTCAACGAGGTCGAGGCTCTCGAAGAGCGCCCTGGCAGTAATGTAGCACTTAACCGCGAAGGGGAGCTCGGGAAGGGTTAGATACACACCATCAATCTCGACCTTCTCACCGGGTTTCCTCTTCAGCGTTTCGAGGAGGGTTCCGAGGGGATAACTGAGGCTCTTCACGCAGAACTCAAGCTCGTCCATGCTCTCACCGTGCCACCTTATTCGGCCCGCCTAAAAGCCTTTCGTCAGGTTTTTAGGCTTCGCGGGGAATCCCACTACGGTGGGAGAATGGAGTGGGTCGAGATAGACGGCTCGTACGGCGAGGGAGGGGGCCAGATACTCAGGACGGCCGTTGCCCTGTCGGTAATCACCGGGAGGCCGGTGAGGATTCACAGGATAAGAGCAAACCGCCCGAACCCTGGGTTAAGGCCCCAGCACCTGCACGGTATTTTAGCACTCAAGGAGTTAAGCAACGCGAGGGTTAAAGGAGCAAAAGTCGGCTCTACGGTCCTCGAGTTCGTCCCCGGAAGGGCCGAGCCGAAGCACGTCAAAGTTCCGATAAAGACGGCAGGTAGTATAACCCTCGTCCTCCAGGCGTTGCTCCCTGCGATGGCTTTTACTGGCGGGAGCTTCGAGGTAACCGGCGGAACCGACGTCCCCTGGAGCCCGCCTGTGGACTACCTGAGGCACGTTACGCTCTTCGCACTCGAAAAGATGGGCCTGAATGTTGAGCTTGAGCTAAAGCGCAGGGGGCACTACCCTAAGGGTGGTGGCCTTGTCACGGGAAGTGTTGAACCCTGGGAGGAGAGAAAGCCCCTCGTTGCCCTGGAGTGGCACAGGATAGAGCGCTTCGCGGGGATAAGCCACGCGACGAATTTGCCAGCCCACGTCGCGGAGAGGCAGGCGAAATCGGCGGAGGAGAAGCTGAAGAGCCTCTACAGCGTCCCTGTCGAGATTGAGAGGGAAGTCTCGCGCTCCCTCGGCCCCGGAAGCGGGATAGTCATCTGGGCCGAGACGGAGTCGCTTAGATTGGCTGGAGACGCCCTCGGAAAGCGCGGAAAGCCGGCTGAGACGGTCGGCAGGGAAGCCGCTGAAGAGCTGATTGAGCAACTGACGCCGAGGAAGGCCATTGACAGGTTCCTCGGCGACCAGCTGATACCGTTCCTGGCCTTCACGGGCGGAGAAATCGGCGTTGCCGAAATCACGAACCACCTCGTCACCAACGTCTGGGTCGTGGAGCGGTTTTTGGGCAGAACCTTCGAGGTCGAAGGGGAAATCGGAGAGCCCGGGGTTGTGAGGGTGGTGAGGAAGGCGGAGGTCTGACGAAGGGGTTAAATATAACGTAACCAAAGAGTTTGTGGTGAAAACATGGGCATTCCCGAAGAAGTCATGAAACATCTGGAACTAGCAGAAGAAGAGCTATCCTCTGCCCAGCTACTCTTAGAAAACGGAAGGCTCCGAGACGCCATAAGTCGAGCCTACTATTCCATGTTCCACGCGGCCAAGGCTCTACTTTTGATGAAGGGCATAAATCCCAAGAAACATTCTGGAGTCGTGAGAATGTTCGGCCTTCACTTCGTTGATGAAGGGTTTATTGAGAAGGTTTACGCTAAGTATCTAACGTCGGCGTTTACATTAAGATCAAGGGCAGATTATGACGTTTATTACGCCCCTTCCCAGGAGGAAGCCGAAGGTGTAGTTGAAAATGCCGAGCGCTTCCTTGAGCGAATAAAGGGCGCGCTGGAGGAAATTGGATATGGGAAATAAAGCGCGGGCCCTTGATGAGTTCATAAGGAGGGTTGAGGCAAGATTTGGGGATTCAGTGCAAGAGATAATCCTCTTTGGCTCCTATGCGAGGGGAGACCACGACGAAGAGAGTGATATAGACGTTCTTATCGTGGGTGACGTTGATTTCGATGAGCTGATGAATATTGTTACTGATATCCTCCTCGAATACGGGGAGCTGATAAGTCCGATAGTTCTAAAGCCTGAAGAGTTCGGAAAAAGGAGGGACAGTTTCATAAAGACCGTCCTGAGCGAGGGGAAGGTGCTCTACTCCTCCATCTCCACCCCGTAGACTTTCCTCGGGTTCTCGATGTGGATTTTGTAGACGTCCTCCTCGGTGAACAGGCCGTTCTGGAGGAAGGCCTTCGTTCTCCTCGGAACTGTCTTCGGACCGAGAACCGCTCCCGGCCGTCTTTTGTCGTCTATGTAGTCCGTCTCCATCATGAAGCGGTTGCCCTGCTTTATCGCCTCCTCAATGTTCTTCCGGCTCGCTATGATGCTCGGAAAGACGCCAACCTCCTCGGCAACTTTCACCAGTGGCGGCGAGAAGTGCTTAACGACCTTGTAAGGCTTTATTCCAACTTCCTTCACGTACCCGCCGAGCTCCCTGAACTTCTCCTCGTCGAAGCTCTCGGTGTGGAGCTGAACCGCACAGTCGGCATCTTTGGCGAGGCTCATCCCGTACTTCATGAGCTCTATGCTGGCGTTCCATATCTCAGGCGGAACCTCGTAGTGTGGCCTGCCTATCTCTCCTATTGCAACAGCTTTGCCTTCGAGGCAGAGCTTCTGGGCATATTCGAGGGCCCTCATGACCTCGTTTTTGGCATATTCAAGGCCCTTCTGCTCTGCCAGATAGACGAACTCCGCTGGGTGGACGCCGACCACCGCGAAGGCCTTAACGGGCGTCTCACGGTTTATCCTCTCGACGAGCTCGATGTGAAAGTCCATCGCCTTCATGAAGTCCTCTGCCTTCAGCCCTGGAAAGCCGTAGTCGTGGGCCGTCTTGTAGACGACCATTAGGTGTGTTCCTCCAGCCCTGTGGAACTGCTTCACCGCCTCAAGGAAGAGGCCCCTGAAGGGGTCAACGTGGAAGTGGTCGTCGAGGATTATCATGGTCCCACCTCACGACTGGTAAACCTCAAGGACGTCGCCTTTTTTAGCGTTTGTCCTGCCCTCAAGGATGAGCGCGACCCTGTCGCCGTCAACCGCGAAGTCAACTCTTTTCCGCTCCCTCTGGATTTCCCGGATTATGGCGATGTCTTTTCCCTTGACCTTGTATCCGGGGTAGATTATCCCCTCAACGGTTCCAATCAGCGTCTCCCTGCCGAGGACGTTAAGAACCTGCTCCACCCTGAACTTTGCGACCGGTTTCCTCGACGCTATGAACTCTCCGGATTCACCCTTCCTCGGCCTTCTCAGAAAATCGAACAACCCCATGTTCCCACCGAAGATATTGGAATTGGCAAAAGAAAAAGATTTGCCTACCACCATCCCACAACATCCAGGGGTTGTACAAGGACTTCATCCTTGCCTTCCATCAGGGTCAACACGGACTTCCGAAACCTCAGGAGTAGCATGTCCCCATGGTCATGGAGCTCGACAACGGAAGTAGCCACACCCTCAAGGAGGGGTAGGGGTTTTGTTGAAAAGCCCCTGATGACGTTGCCCTCGATTAGATTGAAGCTCATCCTCCTGTCGTTCCCAAGGTTCTCCCGCAGGTGGTTGACGATGACATAAACCCCCTTGACGTCGCGCTGGAAGCCGAGGAGCCTCTCAAAACCCGTGACGATGTAAACGTATCGGTCGTCTCCCATCGCCTCCGCTATTGCCCTCTCCTTCTTCTGGAGGTAGAGCGCGGGGTCTACCTCGAACTGAATCTTATCCACGACGTGGCCGACCTCGTCAACGCCACCGATTTTCAGGACGCCAACGTGCTCCATCGGCGGGGTGAGGCCCATGACGTCAAAGTGTCGAACGTAGCCGGCGAACGCATCAAAGATGTCCTCAACGAGAACAGGAAGACCGCGCTCGTAGGCGTAGTTAAGGAGGGCATAGAGGGCAAGCTCAGCGCCTATGTTGGAATAGTTTTCAATAAGTATGAGACCGCCAAAGCGGACGAAGTTAAACATCGAGACAACGGCCTTCTTCGAGGCAAGTCCCCTGAGCTCAACTCCTACCACGGAAAACACCCCCGACGTCTATAGTGAACTCTCTGCCGACGAGGTCAAGGTCAGGACTGCGAAGAATGGAGAGCTTAACCCCAGTTGGATAGCTGTGAAAGACCCAAACGCTTGTGGCTATTCTTCTGAGCTCGGGATGGACGTAGGGAGGAAGGCTCCGTATCAGGCCGATGTGAATAAGGTAAAAGGCCTTTCTACGTTTATCACCAACGTAGCGCTGAAGACCAAGAAGAAAACGGTAGAAGTCGCGGACATCGCGGACGAAATATAAGAGGTTCTCGATTCCCAAGATAAGATTTATGGCAGGATTTTTAGAGGTTCCAACAGTATCAGCAAACGCAACATCGTAGTTCCTGACGAGAACCCTAGGGTCTGGATGGAACTCAACGCGCTTGATTGTGCCCCCAACTTCTTTTTTACCCCCAGTCTTGAAGACGTAAGCATGGTCTATATCAACCTCGAGCCCAAGCATATCACAGTGAACGAGCACGGTGTAGAGACTATCAAAGTTATCGTCTATCACAAAGGGAACGTTGTTTTCCCTCGTGTAATCGGCGAGAAGCTTGAGGGCGAACTCGGGGACATACGACGTCTCGTACTCGACGACAACGGTTTCCCCGGGCCTCACCAGTTCCAGGAGTTCAGGGATTGTAATCTCCATTGTGACCCCCTTACGGAACCTGCGACCCCAGAGGTAAAATACTTTTCTGCCCGAGGAGCAGTACACCATCAACAAAAACCCTCAAAGGCCAAAAGAAATCAGCAACTGTATTACTCAAAGAAGAGTCGCTGACATCGGAAAACTAAGATTTCATTGGAAAACTGAATTTTACCCGACCCCTGTTCTCTGAGAGTACCAACCACATCAGATAACCGCAGGAACACCTGGAATCCTGGGGAAGGGCTGGACTTCGGCTATGTGCTTCGCTCCGACGATGTAGCGGATTAGCCTCTCGACGCCGATTCCCGCTCCGGCACTCGGCCTAAGGAGACCGGCCTTGGCTACCTCAAGGTACGGTCTGAAGGCCTCTTCGCTCAGGCCAGAGGCGCGTATTTTCGCCAGTATCTTCTCGTACTCCCACTCTCGCTCGCCACCGCTCGAAACCTCGCCGTAGCCTTCAGGCAGATAGAGGTCGTAGTTTCTCCAGATTCCGTCAACCTCCCGGTCGTAGAACTCCCTCGGGATTCCAGTTATCCAGAAAGGCTCTCCCATTTCTCTGCTCGCCTCCTCCTCGCTCCCGAACTCTTCGAGGATTTCCTCAAGGGTGAAGCGTTTGAAGGGCCTCCTCGGCTTTGGAAGCTCCCTCTCGAAGGACTCCCAGACGAACGGTCTCAACTCGCGGAACAGGCCGACGATGAGCTCTTCTATCAGGCCCATAACGTCGTCCATACTCGCGTGGGCAATTTCGAAGTCGAGCTGGGTGAACTCGTAGGCGTGCCTTCCGTCGTCAGCCGAACGGCTCTCAAGCCTCACGTTTGGAGAGAGGACGAAGAGCTTATCTATCCCCATCGCGACGGCCATCTGCTTGTGGAGTATCATGCTATGCATCAGCCTGAGCTTTTCCCCGTAGACCTCGACCTCCGGCGGTCTCAGGGCCTCCTCGGAGGAAGGCTCGGGCCAGAGCGGGTCGGTTATCGAGCTGAGCATCACCGGTAGCAACCAGCGGAAGCCCTTCCTCGACAGCTCGCCGGTGAGATACGCTATGGCCCTCGTCTGAACCTCGGCAATCGGGTCAATTTTCCTGCTTATAATTTGGAGAGCGTTCATATCAATCACCCAATTTTCGTCAGAGTGCCTTCGGGTTTATTGCCTTTGTGCAAAAATTTTGGAACAAAAGTCAAATTTTGACATGAATTTTTGAGATATTTTGAAGATTAGACGAATTTTCTTGAATTTATTAGCAGATTGTACACCCACCAGAGACAGGGAAAGGCTTAAATTATTATCCTGCTCAGGATTATCTTGGTGAAGATAATGTTTGTCAACCGAAAAGATGAGCTGAAGTTCCTTGAGTCCCTTTACCGCTCGGGAAAAAGGGAGGTCCTGATTCTCTACGGGCGCAGGCGCGTTGGGAAGACCGAGCTCGTGAAAAGGTTCATCGGAGGGAAGAAAGCCGTCTACTTTTTGGCCGACAGGGACGGGCTGGAGTCAAATGCGAGGAGGTTTTACAGGGAATCAGCGGAGGTCCTTGACCTGCCAAAGGTTGAAGTTAGGGACTTCAGGGAAGCCTTTGAACTCCTGAAGCTCAAGGCTCCCGAAAGGCTCGTCATTGTTATAGACGAGTTTTCGTACCTTTTGCTCACCGATAAGAACGCCCCAGCGGTTTTCCAGCACATTATAGACGAAATAATCGACGACCGCTTCTTCCTAATCCTGAGCGGGTCGATAATCGGCCTGATGGAGGGACTTATGGAGTACGGCAACCCCCTCTACGGCAGGAGAACGGCACAGCTCAAGCTTAAGCCCCTCAATTTCTTCCACGTCCGCGAGTACTTCAAAAACTCACCGATTGAGACTGTTGTAAAGATATACTCGGTAACCGGCGGCGTTCCTATGTACTTCAGGCTCTTTGAAGGAAAGAACTTTGAAAAGGAGCTCCTCAGGGTGGCCTTTTCGCAAACGTCAATCCTCTACGAGGAACCCGAGTTCATTTTGAGGGAGGAGCTCGGCGACGTCCATCGCTACTACCTGATTCTTGAGGCGATTGCCCTCGGGAGGCACAGGGTCAGCGAGATTGCGAACTTCGCGGGAATCGAGGCGAAGGACATGCCGAAATACCTGAGAACTCTGATTTCTCTCAAACTCGTGAGGCGCGAGGTTCCTGTTACCGAGCCGGAGAGGAGCAAAAAGGCGCGCTACTACCTCAACGACAACTTCTTCGCCTTCTGGTTCCGCTTCGTGAAGCCGAACAGGGGAAAGATAGAGCTCGGAACGTTCGAGATGGACTGGGACGCCTTCAACACCTATGTGGGGAGAGCCTTTGAGGGGATTGCTAGACAGTTCCTCATCGAGCTGAACCATGTTGGACAGTTGCCGTTTAAGTTCACGAAGATTGGCAGGTGGTGGCGTAGGGGAGAGGAGATTGATTTAGTCGCTCTCAACGAGCACGAGAGAAAGGCTCTCTTCGTCGAGGTGAAGTGGAAGGACTTAAGCGAGCGGAAAGCGCGGGGAATTTTGAGGGATTTGGAGCGAAAAGCAGAGTTGGTGAGGCTTGAAGGCTGGGAGAAGAGCTACGGGCTTGTTGCTAAGAGTCTGGAAGGGAAAGAGGAGCTGAAAAAAGAGTGTTGGTTTGCCTGGGACTTAAACGACTTTGAGACCCAGCAAAGGATACCGTTATAACCCCCGGCGAGAAATACTTACGGTGAACCTAATGGGCGTCTACATCTTCAAACCCGAGGATTTGATACGCTACGGCTCGGCAAGGCCAGAGCAGATGGAGCTACTGAAGGAAGAGGTCCTCGGAAAGAAGGACATCCTCATCGTTGGAACGAGCAGGAGCGGAAAGACGAAGCTCGTGGAAGCGCTACTCCACTACGTCCCCGACGACTGGAAGGTAGCGGTCGTTACAGCCTACGGCGAGTTCAAGCCCTTCAAGCCGAACATCGAGGTCATTGATACCGCCTTCGACCAGCGCTCGACGGAGGAGAGGACGGAAGAAGTCATTGAGAAGCTCAGAAAGCTCGGCCCTGACTACGTGGTAATAGACACCCTCCACACCGTCAGCGTCCCAAGGATTCTGGACAGGTTAATCGACGACTACGCCTTCATCGTTACCTCGCTGGCAATGAGCGACGACCTGAAGGCTGAGGTTATGCACTGGCTCGGAATAGACGAGAAGACCTTCGACCGCTTTGATATCCTCGTCGAGCTAAAGAGGGACTGGAGAACGGGAATGAAGAAGATAAACAGAATCTACAAAATAGAGAACGGAGAACTAAAGCCTCTGCTCTGATCTCACTTCTCCCTCAGCTCTTTTATTACTTCCCTGAGGTTGTCGAGCATCTCGCGGATGTCGTCAAAGGTCATGTAGCCCATGTTTCCAATCCTGAAGGTCTTCTCAGCGACGCTTCCGTAGCCCTTGGCCAGCTCAAAGCCCCTCTCGCGCATGGCGTTGTAAACGTCAACTCCCTTCATTCCCTCGGGGACGACGACGGCAGTTATCGTCGGGCTCTCATAGCCGGGCTCAGCGAGGATTCCGAGACCCATCTCCTTGACGCCCTCGCGTATCATCTCGCTCCTCTTCCTGTACATGTCGAGCCATTCCTTCTTTCCGCCCATCTTTTCGACTATCCTGAGAACGACGTTGAGGCCGAATATCTGAGGAAGTGGAGGCGTTGAAGGTGTTCCCTTCTTCTTCTCGTTGAACTTCCTGTAGAGCGGTAGGTCGAAGTACCAGCCACGCTCGGGCATCTTCTCGGCTATCTCGAAGACGCGCTCGCTGACCGCCGCAACCGCGAGTCCCGGCGGGACGCCGAAGGCCTTCTGACTGCTCGCGAAGACGAGGTCGATGCCCCACTCGTCGAACTTTATGTCGGCACCGCCCATCGCGGAAACCGCGTCAACGAAGAGGAGCTTGTCGTGCTCGTGAACCACTTTGGCCAGCTCGGGGAGCGGGTTGAGGACACCGGTCGAGGTCTCGTTGTAGGTTATCGTTACGGCAACAACATCGGGGTTCTTCCTCAAAGCCTCGTCGAGCTCCTCGGGCTTAACGGCCTGTCCCGGCTCCTTCTCAAGGATTACCGCCTTCCTTCCGTTGGCCTCTACGACGTCTGCGAAGCGCTTTCCGAAGGCACCGATGATTGTGACGAGAACCTTTCCACCGCGCGGGACGGTGTTCCTGACGGCCGACTCCATAAAGCCGGTTCCCGAGCTCGGGAAGAGGATTATCTCGCCCCTGTCAGCCTCAAGGAACTTCCTCAGCCTCTCGAGGGTGTCGACGTGAACGGCCTTCGCCTCGGCCGAGCGGTGGCTGAACATCTGCACGCTCATTATCGCGAGAACCTCAGGGAAGCAGGCGACTGGTCCGGCCGTAAAGAGCTTGTACTTCGGCTTCACCATCTCATAGACTTCCCTGTAAGCGTCCTCATACTGCATGTCGAAGCGGAGCTCCA
>Ga0256836_1000389_pt1 | contig 24143 bp, 25 predicted proteins | sample 4561380metaG_FD_185974 | JGI IMG/M metagenome (GOLD analysis project Ga0256836, IMG submission 185974) | Hydrothermal vent microbial communities from Guaymas Basin, Mexico - 4561-380 | ecosystem: Environmental > Aquatic > Marine > Hydrothermal vents | place: Mexico: Guaymas Basin | collected...
AAAAAGGTAGCAACAAATACCGAAAACTTCAAAGAAAGATAGCGAAACTCAACGAGAAAGTGGTAAACCAGAGGAACGACTTTCTCCATAAGCTAAGCAAGAAGATAATCGGCGATAACCAAGCCGTGATAGTAGAGGACTTAAACGTCAAGGGATTACTCAAAAACAGCAACCTTTCCAAACACATAGCAGACGCAAGCTGGAGGAGGTTTATCTCTTATCTGGAGTATAAAGCAAAACTCTACGGTAGGAAACTCATTAAGGTAAACCCGTTCTATCCCTCATCAAAACTCTGCTCTGTGTGTGGATACAAGAACGAGAACCTCCAACTGTCTGATAGGAAGTGGAAGTGTCCTAACTGTGGAACGGAACACGATAGAGATTACAATGCAACCCTTAACCTCTTAAAGGAAGGACTGAAACACATAAAGGGGTCGCTCACCTTACGAGCGGTAGGGTTGGAACGGCCCGAACTTACGCCCGTGGAGAGGGCTAACGCACTCGTTGAAGCGGGAAGCTCCTCATTGAGGAGTAGTTCACACTCCAAGGATTTCCCGACTGGGTTTACCAAAGAGCAAGGAAAACGGGAGCTTCGGACAGCCTCCTATACAGAGCAATAGGCAACGCAATTACGGTTCAGGTAGCACAGACGATAGCTAGGAAGTTGAGAAAGTAGGACATTCTGTTTGTTATAATGAATAAAAAGGAACAATTCCTGAGGAAAGGAGGAGGATATGGTGCTTTTAACAAAAAAGGAAATTCCGGAGTTTGTAAACTACCTTAAGGAGAAAGAGAATAAAAATTCAGCTGAGCTTCTGTCCCTGTGTCTTTCAAAAGCTGACGGAGAGCCTTATTTTTACCCTAAGTATAGAGACTTTTTCGTTATCAAAAGTGATAGAGAGGTAAAATATTTTACCCTTCCTGAAGAAGAAAGAAAAGCAATCTCAATACTTAAAACCCTTGGAAAGGGAAAATCCATCAGGGATTACTTTAAAAAAATTGCCTCTGATAAGGCAAAGGAAATTTACCTTTGTGCCGTTCTTTCAAGAGACCTCAAGGTAAGCGACGTTTCTGCCCTAGAAGATTCCTCTACGCTATCTCAGGCTTTACTCAAGGCCTACACCCAGTATGTTTATCACCCTTCAGGGAAACATTCTCCCACGCTTGAATTCCTTTCAAGCTGTGTATTCAATGTTTTAAGAGAGCTCTTTGACAAAGGGATTGCAGTTTTAAGCATCTCCGAAGAAGGAAATCAAAGGAAGTATGAAGTAATATCAGTAGAAAACGGAAAAGTTAACAGGAAAACCTACACTATTCCCCTCGGCAGGAATTTAGGAGAGTTTGCTCACAACCTTGCCAATCTTCCCTACCAGACTGATGCTAACCTGAGAGAGCTTCTCCGTCGGGAAATTCCCTCAATCATTACTAAACTGCTGGAGACAAGAGAGTAGGGAGAGGGAATCCCCCTCTCCCTTTTTGGGGAAACAAAAATGAAATGAAAAAAGAAAAACTCCTAGAGCTCTTTGCAAGCGTAGTGTCCATTGTAGGAGTTTTCACGATAGCCTTAGGCTATCCCTTTGAGGGATTCTTCTTCTCTCTAACAGCCTCTATCTCCTACGCCCTCTACGCTTACATTACAGGGCAGTATTTTTTTATGGTGGCATCTATTGTGTATGCAGTTGCAGATGTAGTGGGAATAATCCATTGGAAACAGGGAGTTTGAAAATGGGAAAACTCCTTGACTCTTCACTCTTTAAGGAGTGGAAAGAGTGGCTCTACCTAAAGAGCCAAGGAACTAAAACTACTGAGATTTACGAAAGGAGGCTCAAAAGAATCCTTGAGAGCCTTGAGGCTTTAGGGATAAAGAGCTGGGAAGAGATTAACGCTAAACTCCTCTATCAGGCAGTAGAAAAGCATTCTCCCGTAGTTGCCGAACAATCGGCGGCGACTTGGCAGAACTTTAGGAGATGGGCAAGGCTTGCTAAAGACCTTGAACTCCCCGATGTTCCAAGAGAACTCCTACCAAAACCTAAAGAGAGAGAGCCTAGGCCTCTTTCAAGAGAGGAAGTAAGGGAAATGGAGAGGATTTTAAGGGAAAAGGCCGAAAAGGAAAAGGGAGGGTGGATAGATACCTACCTTGCCTTTCTCCTGATGCTCTACGGAGGGCTCAGGATAGGAGAAGTTTTATCCCTCACTCCTTTTAACTTTCAGGGAAATTCCCTCATCTTCAAGGGAAAGGGAAGAAAGGAGAGAACTATTCCTTTAGAGGGAGAGCTCTCTAAAGTTTTAGACTACCTCTACCTGTTTCCCCTCTTTAAGGAAAGGGAGAGCAAAACTGCAAGGGAGTTAGCCTTACGCAGGAAACTGAAGAGGGTCTCAAAAGAGGCAGGAGTAAAGGAGTTTACTCCCCACCGTTTAAGGCACACTTTCGGGACGATGATAGCTGAGGCTGGATTTGACGCCTTTACAATTAGAGAACTCCTTGGACACTCAAGCATAAAAACGAGCTCTAAATACGTCAAAGTTTCAGAAAAGAGGAAGAGGGAGGCCGTAAGGAAGCTCTTTAAGAGTTTACAGGGAGAGAGTTAGAGCTCCATTCCGTGAACTACTCCTCATTAAAATGAGGGGCATCCTTTGTTCTTACTTTGAGGTATAGTTTCAGAAACTCAATAGGTGGTTTTACATACCCAGACGCTTCAAGTTGAATAAGCTTTTTCAGGAATCTGACATCCTCTTTAAAATCTTCGTCCCCGTAGCATTCAGCTATAACTATTGCAAGCTTTAAATCTCTTTCTTTTGTCATCTCCCAGATTTTTCTGAGTATTTTTTCAACAACACTCAAGTCAATTTTTACCCAATTACTTTCTGACTTTGCTCTTACCTCCTTCAATATAATCCTCCCTTAAGCCTTTCTTTTTCTGATATGGAAAGCAAACCTTCTGATGCTCTTTCCTCAATACAGTCGGGAAAGGAATAAAAACTCCCCTTCGGAGCTTGTTTGTCTCCATACAGATAGTTCTCTAAATCTTTGAACTTCCAATCTTCAATTGTTTTCTTGATTATGTGATTGGGAATTAAATACTCATAAAGAGGAACTAACTTTGACTTCTTGTTAAGAAAAAGTCTATGACACATAATTGCTCTTACTGAGGACAAAAAAACTGAGGTATATTCCTTCCCAACAAGCGACAAAAACATATAAATTGCTTCAAGCACGTTATTTGCGTGAATAGTAGTTATGACGAGATGTCCTCTGCTTGCAAGGTCTAAAGCTTGGATAAATTCTTCTTTCGTTTTTATTTCTCCTATCATACCTACCATTGGAGAGTTTCGTAAAAAGTGTCTATAGACGTCGTTTCTATTTAGATGAACGTCAAGTTCTACCTGTCTAATCCTTGCCTCATCAAGAAAGCGATATTCAATCGGATTTTCATAAGTTATGATAAGTCCAGTAGTATTTTGAAGAAAGAAGTTAACCTCACTTGCAACGCACGTAGTTTTACCACTACCAGTTGGACCTGCATGGAGAATCAAACCACCTTCTTTTATTGCTCCAACTTCTACCTCTTTGTCTCTATCCAGCTTTAGTTTGCTCGTAAAAATAAGAGATTTTAGGAATTTTTTGTATCTTTCAGGATACCTAACAGTATCAATTTCTGGTATGATAAAATCAAGAATCCTAATGTTTAAAGCTACTCCGTTGGCATCCTGAGAGTAGTTTATTCTCAAATTTCCCTTTCCATAAAAGAGTAAGGAAAAGTCTATAGAGGACCGTTTTTTAATAACGGAAACATCTAGGCTTTCGGCTTTTAGAAAGTTAACAACAAAATTTCTTATCTGGTCTCCAGTCGGTTTAATTGGTAAGAGAAGCGGGAAAAAGTTCTTTAAAATTCCAAAAAACGGGATTGAGTTTTCTTTTATTAATACATCAGTTACCTGAATTCCTTTTTCTTGATACTCTTTAACTACCTTTATAATCTTTAAAAACCAGTCGCTATCTGGAAATTTCAGCAAGAATTCTTCTTCTGCTCTAACAACGTCCCTGCTTTTTATCCCTATTTCCATTACCGGCCTCCTGCTACATACTGTTTTGAATAGACATCATTAAGTTTGCAGATGCAAGTGTGATAAGAATAACAAGAATATAAACAAACATTTGCAACCCAGCACTTATTTTGTCTGCAGTAGCTTTTAAGTTCCTCTGAAGTTCTTTAAAGCGTTCTTCTACCATTTCAAATACCTTTCCTTGAACATTGGGGTATTTTGAAAAAATTAGCATATCGTAAACAATTTCCCTATTCGGAAAGTTAAAACCGCTTTCATACATTGCTTCTCCTAAAGACTTTCCTTTACTCATCAGAATAATGAACTCCCTTACTCTTTCTTTCAAATAGGGAGAAGAATTGTTTACCATCTCTTTTAGAGCTTGCATTACTGGAATTCCTGACGCTACCATAATTGAGAGAGTTGCAAGAAACGTTATTCCTACATATTCTCTGTATATTGAGTAGGGAAATATGTTGTCCAGATACACTCTTATTCTTCCCGTTAAGTAAGGAAAAGAAATAAAAACAACAACTCCCAGAATTATAAAGCTGATTATTAAGCCGAAGAACATAGGGGACTTTATGAATTCTGAAAAGTAGAGAATAAACTTTCCTGTTCCTGTCAGCTTATCTTTTCCGACAAAGTTAACTATCGGGGGAAGAACTTTAACTCCCAAGTAGTAAATTAAAGCTAATGTTACAACTAAAACTAATAATGGTTGAGTAGCTCCCTCTTTTAAGGATGCTAATGCTTCTTTCTTTTCTTTTTCCATTCTCAGCAAGTTTTTAATAGCTAACCTCAACTTTCCATTCTTTTCAGAGTTGTAGAGTAAAAGAAATTCTTCATCAGAAAGAAACTCCTTGAGTGCTTCAGAAAGAGTTTTTCCTTTTGCAAGAGAGTTTAAAATTTTCTTTAAGAGTTCTTCGGAGATTACATCTTTCGTATCTTTAGCTATTTTTAACTGACTTTCTACAGCTTCCCTAATAGGAAGTCCGTTTTCTATTAGGAAAGATGTCTTATCAAGTATCTTTAAAAGCTTATTTCTTCCACCTAAGAGCTTGTATAGTATTCGGAACTTTTTTGCATCGCCCACTCTATATCCTCCTTTGTAAAGTTCCCAACTATTGAAATTACATCGTGGGGGTCAACTTCTCCTGCTACACACCTGACTAAAGAGTGTTTTACCATATCAACATTCTCTTTTTCCCATTCCTTCCTTGCAAAAGCAGGTCCTTTGCTTTTAATGAGATTTAAGATGTCCTCTGTTATGGTCAAAACTTCAGCTACGACTACCCGTCCGATTATTCCTGTTTTTTTGCATTTATCACATCCATTTTTATTCCTAACAAAAACCAAGTCTGCAATATCTGTAAATTGAACTTTAATATCTGTGTCTACTTCCTTTCCCTCTATAAGAGGAATCTTGCAGTTATCGCACAACTTAGGTATTAGTCTTTGTGCTATTATCAGTTTTAAAACTCCAGTTTCTATAAGCTTTTCTATACTGATGCCAAGCCCTTCTAGTCGGGAAAAAACAGCAAAAGAGTTAACTGCATGTATAGTAGTCCATACTTGATGTCCAGTTAGAGATGCATCAACCGACAACTTTGCTGTAGCCGGGTCTCTCACTTCTCCTACCATTATTATATCTGGGTCAGAACGCATACAGACTTTTAAAGCTTCTACAAACCTATCTTCTCTTCCTTCTCCTACAACTGGTATTTGAACAGCTCCTTCTATAGGATACTCAGGGGGGTCTTCTATAGTATAGATAGCTTTGTTCGGGTATATAAAATGCTGGTATTCAAGTATTGTTTTAAGAGCAGTTGATTTACCGCTACCAGTTGGTCCAGCTATTACACCTATACCAGCTCCTTGTCTTGCTACTAAAGCTATCTCTCTTGCTTGCTGTGGAAGATACCCATAAGCAGTTAAAATTTTCTTACCTATCTTTAACCTGTCTGATTCATTTTTAACTTCTATAATTTCTTTTTTTGTATTCCTATATAGGAGTCGTAAAACCATAAATTGACCGTTGAGTTTAGGACCTCTTTGAACTCTTATGGAAAGCAAGCTATTCGGCAAATCAATTTCCTTAACATCTTCTCTCTTAAATTGTGCAGATTGATAACCCGTCTCCACGTAGTTGCTTTCTGCTACCTTTAGAATCTGGTAAAATGCTCTCATCATTGATTCTGTAAATTCTTTTGAGTAAGTTTTTACCCTCAAAAGCATTCCGTTTTTTCTAACTTTTACTTCTCCTCTTTTATCTTCGCTAACTATGTGGATGTCGGAGACTTTTTCGTTTACTGCTTCCCTTATAAGGGACTCAAGTTCCTTTAAAACTTCAGACAATTCAACTGTTTTTTCTTTCTCTTTGACGGGAGAGTCTCCTAAGTTTTCTTTTAGTTTTTCAAGTTCATCAAAGTCAACTCTTTTAACTTCAAATCCCTTGCTTTTAAGGGAAGAAAGAATAACGTAGTAGTCGGGGTTTTTTGCTAGCTCTCTTAAAATGTAAGCTATTCTATTTTTTTCATCTATTACTATTTTGTCTCTGTGTTTCTGTAGTGCTTCCATTAATTATCCTCCAACAACTTACCAATTTTCCCTTTTAAAGTCCAATTGCTCCCTGCGATAGAGAAAAAGATTATTCCAAAATCTTTTCTGTCTTTGATTGCAAGCAGAGGAGTAAGACTGCTTCCCCTTGCTGTAAAAGTCCCTTTTTCTTTTTCCAAAGTTCCTTCTACTCCTAAAAGAGACTTCCACTTAACAAACCAATTTTCAAAGTCATCGGTAATACCTGTTTCTTTAAATGAGGAAACTGGGATTTTTTCTGTTACAGTAGCACTTTCTCCTTGCTGCGATGGTAACCCCACAAATACAGGAATAGCTTTATTCCTAACCAGTTGAAGAACTACTCCGTTTCCCGAACAAGTTAATTCAGCTAAATTCCAGCCGACATATTTTTTTCTACCTTCATCTGCTATCTTCAGACATACTCCTATATCAGCAGGACTAATAGCTGAAAACAATTTTGTCTGAGTTTTCTTCTGTTCAGCTTTCTTTTCCTTTTCTTTTTCCTCTTTTATTTTTTTTTGAACCTGCTTAATTACTGCAGGATTTAGCTTTGTTTGTAACGAAACCTTTTTGGGAGTTAGGAAATAACTATAAAGAAAAAATCCTCCTACTCCCATAACTAATGTTGCTCCTGCAACGTAAGTAAGAAGCTCTTTCCTTCTACCTATGTAGTATCTTTTTTTTGTCTTTTGAAGAATTTCTGATAGTTCTTCTATCTTCCCGTCGGATACAACTTCTTTCCAATCTTCAAGAAAGTCAAGAACAGTTAAATATCTTTCCCTAACTTCGTCAATAGGTCCAAAATATTCTCCTTCCGGAAGTATCAACCGCTGTTCGTTGACTGCAACAAAGTAAGCAAGGTTGTCCTCTACCTTAAAAAAACCGGCAAACGGGACATTTTCAACTGCTTCTGCTATTGTGGGAGCAAGAATCGGTTTTTTTATTAACTCCTTTAATTCTTTCTCTTCTTTATTACTGCGAAGTAGTCCTATGTTGCAAAGATTTCCCCTGCACAACTTGAAGAACAGCTTTGTGTCTTTTTCAGACAGAAATTTTTTAATGTTCTTTTTCTCAAGAATATACCACTCAAGATTTACTAAGAATTCTTCTCCTAAAATGGAAATTACTTTGGATTCCATACCTACCTCACAAACAGAGTTACGGAGTTTGCGGGGGAGCTATCGGAACTGCTCCGCTAAATCCAGTATCAACCGGAGAGGCTACTCCTTTATAATACTCAGGAATTTTTTGCAATAAAGATGTGTCGTAATTAACCTCTACCTGTGGAAAGACAAGATAACTTCCCACATATGCTACTGTTCCCTTGACTTTTAATTCTCCCACTTGTGTTCTAATCGGCGTAGGAAGAGTATAGTTATTCACAAGAACATATCTTCCTACAATTCCCTGAAAAGGAATTCGTGGAACAAGGGAAAGAGAAGATATTTTCTCCCCTAATTTTTTTCTTTTTTCTTCTAAACGGTCTTGAAATCGCTCCTTCTTTTTTACTATAGTAAGTTTCCTCTTTAGCTCTTCTAAAGAAACTCTTGCTTTAAGATATTTCTTTAAAAGCTCAATCTTTGCTATTTTTTCAGCTTGAGAAAGAGTCTTATCCTCTCCGAAAGCTGAACTGTTTCCTAAAAGCAGAGCAGTTACAATAACAGCAGTTAGCCTCCTCATCTTTCCTCCCTAATGGTAAATTGGAGTGTCTATTCTCCAATAAAACGTTTTCCAAGCTCCGAATTTTCCGTTTCTCCACTTGATAGGAACGATGTAGTAAGACGCATCGGCAGGATTGTCTAATGCTCTTACGATTATCTTGCTGTCCGTAAACCTCTGGGAAGTTCCCAAGCTGTCGTATGCTCCGTCTAAAAGAGACGGGTAACATAGGGGAGTAGAGACAGTTTTCGTATTGTGCGTTGCCCACTTGTCTCCCGTGCTCCAAATAGTTGCTTGGGAAGGATAAGAGTATCCAGTTAAGGGAGAAGTATTCGTTATTCCCAACGACTTAGGAGAACATCCCCTTCCTGTATAAAATTTATAAAAGTATGCTACCAATTGGTAATACTTCTCTTTTAGAGGGTCTTTAATTGTTATAGAATGATAATACCAGAGATTAGGTTGCGGATACTTTAGAAGAGGTTCGTAAGTCTGCAGCCAACTTCTACTCCGTCCTCCCCACGCTTGCTGGTGAGCTACGTAAAGGTATCTGTTCACTACATCCCTAAACACGCTGTCTATGTGAACTGAGTCAGAAAAGTAAGAAGAAGAGCAGTTAGTCCAATACCTCTCTCCCCAAGCCTTCTTTAAGTCGTTTGAAAAATAACGGATATGTGATATAATAACACACCCGTCCGAAGGATTTAAACTTGCATCTACTCCGTAATACTTCCTGTATTCGGTTTTTATTCTGTTGACTTTATCTAACGTTAGGTCGGATTTAAAAGCAGGAATGCAGAAGTTGAGATAGCTGGCTGAAACTGACTTTTCGTATCCTGCAGACTGTTCCCCTAAGTTAACGTAGCTATCAGGACACGTCTTCGACCAGATAACGTTGTAGTATCTCCATCCTAAGTATTCAGACATATACAGCTGTTTAAAAGAAGTTGATGGAGTCCAGTCGTAGTATTCGTTCTTCGGTTCATCTCCTCTTAAGAATCTAAAGGTTACTACCAAGTATCCCCATTGGTTAGGAGCATATCCCAGAATAAAAATCCCGTCGTCCTTTAGGACGTCCGACGGAACTGCAAGGGAAGTTTCTTTCCCGTTCACGTATAACTTTCCATTTAAGACATATCCGATGTAGTAGTCCGGCAGAGAACTCCCACAAGGGTTTTTCATATCAAAGTCGTAACTGTATTTTTGCAGTTCTTTTACCACTTGGGAATAAAAAGCTCTTTTTCCAAGTCCTGAATTATTTAATCCGAATTTATTCCAAAGAGCTTTATTTGCACTGTCTCCTATATCGCTAACTTTCAAGACAACATCCATTACCTTGTTATTACACGCATCCCTGAAGTAGTAAATGCGATATTTTTCTCCCAAAGATGTTCTATCCGAAAAAGTAGAGGGAAGTATTTCTGACTTTTTCAAAGTATCTATACTCCAACTTGTTGGTTGAACTCCTATCCCACTCAAGTATTTTATAGAAGCAATAAAAACTGTATAGGTTTGGTCGGCTACCTTTTTAGCAAGATAAGGAGTAATGTCTGTTTTCTGTTTCTCCTGAAAGAACTTTAAATTTCCTACAATAAGAGAAGTAGTAGCTATAACAGCTAATAGAACCCCTAATATGGCTCCCATCTTCTACTCCTTAAACTCCACAGTTTGTATGCTCCCTCCAGCAGAAGTCAGAAGGTCTATGAGATTGAAGCAGTAGTTGTAATTCCCCCAATGGGAAAAGTCGTAGCACCAAGTAGAGGGAGGAGTTCCTTTGACAAAAATAATGGGAGAATGCCCAATTAATCCCGCTTTAGTTGTTCCGTCTGAGAGCAGAGCATTTCCATAAAGGTCTTTTGTAATAAAGAGTGAATATGTCCTTGTCCCAATTTTAATTTCTCTTATCCCTATAACGGTATTTCCTCCGAGACCTAAATCTACCAGCATCCTATATACAGAAATTCCTGAGTTGGGGTCAGTTTTTCCGACAAAGTTTTCCTTTGCCCAGTCGTTGTCAGGAGAAAGTGTTATAGCGGGTACTGAAGCTGTCGGATTTTTCAGCACGGTATCTTTTGACGCAGGAATGCAGATGTAGAAGTAAGGAATTGTATGGACATAAATCCTGTAGTTAGCATCATAAAAACCGAACCTCCACTCACTATTAGGTGGTTCTTTAGGTAAAGCCGCTGGAGTAGGACAAACAGAAGAAAAACCTACGTTTTTGAAACGTATAGTCTTTTTATCCGTCCCGTCAACTATCCAGACCCAGTATCCTACCGACCTTGCTCTCTTTACAAAGAGAAGCGGAGCATAAGAGTATCCGTCGGGATAAAAAATCTTTTCGTGAGTAAAAGTCCCTGAAGTGTAATTTTTCAGGTTTCCCGACGTAGGAGCAAGAGCTTCCTCAAAGCGACCATTTCTTTTCTGTGCAACAAGTTCCCAATCTGGATTTAGTTTTTTGACGTATTCGTTAATTTTGAATATGAAAGAACGATAGGATAAGTTGTCGTCAATTCCTAACTTCTTAAGAACTTTGCTGTTCGCAGGAGAAGCAGGATAAACGATGATGGATTGGAGAACCCCTATCGGCTTCGTTACTACACCCTCTAAAGTCTCTCCTAAAGAGTCAACGCAGTTGAAGTTGGGACTAAGGTAACCTTTATTTTTCAAGAAATCGCAGGTAATATAAGTGTCTCCTTCGGAAATTTCATCCTCGTGTTCTGAAACGTAAGTTTTCAACGCTTTTCCGAACTCATTCCACTCTAAAGCTACGTTTTGAGCAAAGTAGTCTCTTGCTTGCTCCTGTAATAGCTTTTCCCCCACAAGGTATGCAGAAGAAGCAAAAACAAGGGAGGAAGCTATCGCAAAAATAACTCCCAAAATTTCCCACATAGCTTCCTCACCTTACTATGTAGTTAATGAAAGGACCACTCAATAGTGTTGCTGTCTTTATTACAAGCAACAGTAGCTTGAGCAGGAGTTGGGGGAACAGTTGATAAAGCTTTTCCGTTTACTTTTACATTTATCAGAGACCCATCTTTGAAATTAGAAAGAAGATTTATACAAGCGTCTTTAGGAACTCCAGCATAGGAAATGGTAAAGGTATTTCCAGAACCAGAAACTTTTACAGCTCCCTTCCACTTGTTGTAAACAGAAGTTCCCGAAACCATGTCTTTTGGGAAAACTCCTGCTTTGATAGCAACGCTAGTATTAAGTCCGTTGTAATTTGGAGAGTTTGCGTAAAGAATCTTAACATTAGAGACAATGGTAGCTAACCTCTGCTGTTCCGCCGCAAGCTCAGAAGATTTAAATCCTTTTGCTCCCAAAACTACCACAATAGCTACAAGAAAGAGTGCGATTCCCATTTTGATTAGTGTTCCGATGATTTCACTCATCCTTTACCTCCCTAAAAAAGTTTTTTCCATTTAGATAATATTTATCTATAAGTAATAATTAGCAAGTATTGAACTCTCTTAGTCTTTTTGCTTCTTTGTCCGAAAGCTTCTCCAACGACAGGTATATCTTTTAAAGCAGGAACTCCTTGACTTACTACATCTTCAGTATTTACGACAGAGGAAAGAAGCACAACGCTTTCTCCTTTACTCAGAACAGTTTGCTGAACCGTTGATGCTTTTTTAAGAGTAGGAAGAACAAGCTGATTTTCGTATCCAGATAAGTTAATTTGGAAAGGAGTCAAGCTAATTATCTGACTTTGAGAACGATATAAATCAAGAATAATCTTCCCTCTTCCTAAGTAATGAGGAACTATTATTAAATCTGTTCCCTCTTTAAGGTCCTCTGTTTCTGTCGTTAGTGTAGGTTGAGTAGTGGTTGCAGTAGTTCCAGTTGCTCCGCCACCTACAGGAACATAGCTAAGCTGAAAGTTAGATATTATCCTTGTAGTAATCTCTGGAGCATAAACTATCGGCTGTCCATTGAGCGTTCTAAGCTCCGTCTTTTCTACTATTCTTATGTTTCCGAATTTTTCGAAGAAGTTAATAATTAAATCTACATCTGTTCCAGTTATTCCCAACTGCAACCCTTTGTCCCCAAGAACTTTTCCCGTTATGTAATAGGGTAGCTTTCCAGCTCCTATTTTATTTATTTGCATTAAGTTGATTCCAGAACTGTATTTATCAGAGAGGTCAATGGCTACAATTGTTAGTTGTAGGGGTATAACTTTTGTAAACTGTTTGTTTAACCTATTGATAAATTCTGCAATTTGTCTAACTTCAGATGGTCTTGCAGATACGAGAACATATCCGCTTTGAGAAACTGCTACTTTTGATTTCGGGTCAGTCAATATGCTTTTTAAACTATCTTCAAGTTTTAAAAGAAACTTTTTATCGTAGGAAAACTTAAAGTTGCTTCCTTCAACACTTATTTCCTTCTGAACATAAGGGAGAGCAAGCTGGAAAACTGCTCTCTGATACTTTCCTATAAGGATTTTTCCCTTCTCATACTTCCAGTAAAGGTTAAGCTGAGAAGTTATTTCGTCCAATATCTGACGGAGAGTTTTTCGTAGAGAAAAGTAAGAAATTTTGAGATTTCTATCTACGTCTTCCAGTTTTATGGGAATTCCTGCTTGGTCTGATAGGAGACTAATAAGATAGTCAAAGGAAACGTCTTTCACATTTACAGGAATTACTTTTTCAAGTCTTTTCAATCCAGCTCTATCTGTAGTAGAAAAAAGATAAGTATCTCCAACTTTTTCAATTTTTAAACCGTAAGCTTCTTCAAGGTAGTTAAAAAACTCTTGGTATCCTCCTCTGTAAACTCTTCCAGAATAGGTAATAGTTTGGTCAATTCCTGCAACATCACAGGAGAGATTTTTGCTCTTGCATATAGCTTCAATAAGTGCTTTTAAAGGAACTGCTTGTCTTAGGTTAACTGTAATTAAACTTTTTTCTTTTAGTTCTTTTTCAGATAACTTAGCTTTTTCTTTTTCCTTCGTAAAAAGCTGTGTATTCTTTTGTTGTTCTAATTGAGGTGATACAGTAGCACAACCATTTATAAAAAAGAACCCCAGAAGCATAATTAGCTTTCTCACCTCTTTTCCTCAGAACCAAGTTTAACCACAATCACTTTTCCTTGATTTGTTCTAACAATTGCATAATTATTTACTCTACCGATAATCTTCACCTGAAGAGGAAAATGCTTCATTTTTGTTCTATTCAGATGTTTTTTTTCTACTGCAGTTTTTTTTAAAAAATATCTATTTTTTATTTCCTCTGCTGATGCTATTGAGGAAGAAAACAACATTACTAAAACTAACAACTTCCCCATAGCTCTTTCCTCAAGCATTTATCTATGATGCTTCTTTATTAAACGCTGGTCTTCAGCTTTCAGCTTTGCTACTAGCTTTTCTAATTTCTTTATCCTGCTCTCGTATCCTTCCAAGCTCCAAGCAGTCTCCTCACAGCGTCTCCCTTTTACCTTCTTTCTGCTAATATACAGAATATTATCCGATAGGTCAACCTTTTTCTGGATTGTTTTATTCTTCAGCTATCAGCTTCCCGCTTCAACGAGTGCGTTAGCACTCTCCACGGGCGTAAGTTCGGGCCGTTCCAGCCCTACCGCTCGTAAGGTGAGCGACCCCGCCACCAGTCCCCTCCCCGCACCTACCATTAACCGGCAGGTGGGCCGACTACTGGTAGCACACCCAGCCTATTCACTTGTTCAAAGACCGATAGGCTTGGTTATCGCCTGCTACGATTATAGCAAACAACGGCTTACGCCGTGTGCCGTATCTCCCTTAATGTTTGTGAATGTTATAGCTATTTATGTTGACATATCAACATATCAAATGTTAACGTTTCTATTTAATAGAAAAAGGGAGTCCTTTAAAGGGCTCCCTTTTGGAGAAGTTGCTTTTTTAGTAAGGCTGGCAAACTCTGTGCTGGCTAGTTATGACGAGAGAACCACTATCGCAGGAACTCCTATCGGCAATCCATCTCTTTCCGTAGTTTTTATTAACAAAGTCGGCTGCCGTTTTGCAGAGCTCCTTGGCCCTGTTTTCGTCAGAGTGGTAAAACTTCAAAGGAATCCTAATCTCAACTTCCTGGTTGTCTCCCTCATTACAGCTATAAGCGATAAACTTATAAGGGATTTTGTTTTGAGGTAGATAAACGGATATAGTGGAATCGGTGGTTATGTCGTTAGTGTCAACAGCAGGACAGACCCCGCCGTTGTTTTCACACATATCGTCTATGATGCTCACAATGGCCTGGGTTTTCTTTACTGCATTTTCTACTTCTCCCTTACCCATAAGCATTCTCCAGGCAAAGAAAACGCCTCCCACTATCAGGGCTACTACAAGTGCTGCAAGGAGCATTTCCACAACTGAATAACCCTTCCTTGCTTTGAAGTTCCTTCTCCTGAGATTCCTTCTTACGGTTTTTTCTCTGCTCTCCTTTTTCATCATAGCTCCTCCTCTGTTTAAAGGTTTTCAATTGAAAACATTTCAGGAAGCTTTGTTTTTACCTTTAGAGGGGAAAGCCCCAGCTTCTTTACCTTGATAAGTTGAGAGGGGGTTAGCTTGGACACTATTACAAGATATCCTTTTGTCGGGCCTATGTAGTAGTAAATATCTATCCCCACCCTGCGGGCTATTTGCTCAAACTCCCTCTTTATTCTCTTCTCTCTACCTCTCCACTTTTCAAAAGTGGCAAGGTAATACCAGCCCCCTTCAGCATTGGAGGGCTCGCTGTTAGGCTTAACAGTCCTAACAGAAGTTCGGGGGGCTTTTGCTTTCAGGCAGGTATTTTCAAGCCTTTTTACCCTCTCTTCAAGGGAGAGTATCTTATCGGAGAGGATTACATTGGCATCAACGAGAACCTTTACCGTCTCCTCAAGGCTTTCAGCCTGAACCTGAGAACAAAGGAAGAAAACAGTCCCTAAAGCTACTGCTATTTTCCTCATCGCCTTCCCACCTCAAAAGGTAATTCCGGAACGGAAATAGTCCCGAGAGGCTCAGGGGACTCTATGGGAATCCTGTCTATTGTATAAGAAAGGGCAAAGAGAACAAAGGACTCAGTAGAGACAAGGGAAGAAATAAACTCCCCGTATTTCTCCCCGAAAAAGGCTTTTATCTTCTCAAGCTCTTCACAGTTAGAACGCATTGCTGATTTCATCGGGTATCTCTTCCTCATTAATGAATTCTGATGATTCCCTTACTTCAGACCTTGGAGTTTTGAGTATCTCAAGTTCCTTTACTTCAAGGTAATAGTATCCGCTTTCGTTCTCCCTTTGGAAGAGGGAGAGCCTTCCGGAAACTGAAACGAGGGTTCCCTTTGCTAGGAGCTCTGCTAATTTGTCGGCGGTTTCCTCTTTACTTACAAAGTAGTGGCAGTTAAGGAAGAGAGTATCTCTTGGCTCTTCTTCCTTCCTCCTCCTTTTTGATTCGGCCACCCTGAAAGTAATCATAAACCTATCGCCGTTCTTTCCTTTTACCTTCTTAACCTCTGAATCTTTTGTAAGCCTTCCTACTAAGACTAACAAGTTCATTTATCTTCTCCTTTATTAGGGTTAGAACTGTTAAAACAGTAATATAAACCTTTGCCATTCTTCCTCCTCAAGAAAAGGAGAGGGGCCAGTCCTAGAAGAGACAGGAAAACGCTACTTCCACCGCTTGCTGAGCAACCGCCTCCACCGGAAGAAACCCCGATTCCCTCTGCTTCCGTTCCTGAACCGGAAGAAACAGGTTGAGCAACTACTATCGGGTCTTCAATTACCCCGATTCTGTCGTCAAGGTCAAAATCGGAGTTGTCCTTAACCGTAAGGTTAAGGATTCCTCCGGAGACTAAGGGGGTTATGTCTTTCCAGCCAGTCCTTGAAAGTTTAAAGACTTTCCCCCCCTGTGGGAGGTCTATCTTCATAGACAATACCGCATTCCCGCCGTTATCTGCAAGAGTCGTAAACTTAACGCCGTCTAGTGCTCTATATCCTGAAGGGGCAGAAGAATACTCTCTCCAGCTGACGGGTTCAAAGTAGAGGCCAATTTTCCCTACATCGGCCTCCACCGGAAGAAGGAGGGCACCACGGGAAGTGGAGAGAGATATTCTCCCCTTAACCTTTCCTTTTCCGCCCTTTACCCAAAAGGAAAGCTGAGCTTTTCCGCCTGCCGGAATTGTAATAGAGGAATTTCCATCAAGAAAGGAGGGGTAAGAGACTTCTACCTCAAGGTTCTGGTCTGAGGGATTCTCAAGGGTTATAGAAAAGTTCTGTCCCCTGTTAACCTTTCCGAGATTGAGAGAGGAGACGCTTTTGTCTTTAAAATAGATAGAAACCCCCTCAATGCCGGGAGAATAGCTCTCTCCTTTCAGGTTAAGGGTGAAGTCCCCCCTATCGGTGTGGATAACGAGGGAAGATGTATAGACTGCTTTGTTCTGGGTAGGAACAAAAGAGAGCTCCAGCTCTACGGGACGGCCGTTAACCGTTTCGGCCGGCAGGTTGGAGGAGACAAAAAAGGGGAGATTTACATCTACGGAGAGTATTTGAAGGGGTGTTTCTCCGGTGTTCTTAAGGGAAATGGTCTTTTTTACCTCTTCCCCCACTTTTGCTTTCCCAAAGTCAACCTCTGAAGGAAGGGAGAGGTTAACATCGTTAGAGGCAGTTGCGTGGAGAGTTGAAGATGCCTGACTCTGGGAAGAGTAAACGGTAAGAGTCCCTGAGTAATCTCCCTCTTCAGGAGCTTTAAAGGAGAGAATTAAAGGCAGGGATTCTCCGGGCTGAAGGGTTTTGCCCTCTATTCCCTCTGAAAGAAGAGAATAACCCTGCCCTGAGACTTCAACTTTAGATATTGTCTGGGAAACGCTTGAAGAGTTTACAAGGGTTGCTACTAAGACTTTCTGGACTCCCGTTTTAACGGTTCCAAATTCAACGGCAGAAGGGAGAGAAAGGGAAAGCTGGGGCTGGTAGTCGCAGGTTATAGGCACTTTAACTGCCCCTGCCGAAGTTGAAAAGATAAGCTCTCCCTGATAAACTCCTGAAGAGGCATCGGAATTGCCCCCGCAGGAGACAACGGCAACAAGGTCGTCTTCGGGGGAAACGGAAACGGGAAATTCAGGGGAGGCCTGAAGCTCCTCTCCGGTTCCATAGTAAATTCCTTCAAGCCTCAAAGCTCCCTCCCCGCCTGAAAGGGAAACTGAAGAGACGGATAAGGGAGCCGTGGTATTGAGCTTGACGGAGAGTTCCGAACGGTTTGAAACCTGCCCGAAGTCAACAGAAGAGGGAGACGCCGTAGGGGTGTTCTCCGAAACGGTGCAGGTGTAGGGGATTCTCACTTCACCGTCGGTAGTTGAAAAGACCACTTCCCCCGTGTAGGTTCCGGGAGTAGTTGAGTAGCAGGAGAGGGTTATCGCCGCACTCTCTCCTGCCCCAACAGGTAGAGGCTCTTCTTCATTTATCTTCCCGTCTGAGTCAACCGAGACTTCTTTCTCTACTCTTACTGCCTGACCCGAAACTGAAACGCTTGATATAACTTCCTGAGAGCTTGAATCGTTGGTAAGGGTTATGCCGGCGTATGCTTTTGCTCCTGCCTTAACAGTTCCAAAATCAACCTGGCTTTTGTCTGCATTCCACCCAAAAGCAGGGCTTGAAAGCAGAATAACGGTTGCCGTTAAAAGGAGATTCCTCATTTTATTCCCCCTCGCTACTTTCGTTTTGGGTTTGGTCGTTCTGGGTCTGACAGAGGTTTTCTTCTGGGGGTGCACCAATCGGATAGTCGGCCATTTCAAGGACTACGGGGACGGTGAGCCTATATTCCCCGCTTTCCTGTCCTACCAGGGTAAGGTTTATCTTTAACTGGTAAGCAAAGGCATCTAGGCCTGAAGAAAAGTAAAGGTCTTTAAAGAGCGATACAAAGGCGTCCGGAATTGAAATCTGGACTTCTCCGGTCTCCCCCGAATTTATCGTGGGGGTGGTGCAGGACAGGTAAGATGTAGCCTCTTTAGGTGCATCGGGAGTTGCACCTATGGGAATAAGCTCAAAACTGCACCCCTTTACGGAGACCGCCTGCTCCTTGTCAAACCAGTCAAGGGAATCGTTCCTGACTGTTATCGTGAAAGTTTTGCCCGAAGAAGGGACGAGGGTGCAGTCTCCCGTTTGAGGGTCGTAAGAGGAACAACAAGCAAGGTCAAGTTTTACAGAAGGGACTGAAGAGGTAGCCGATAAAACCTGTGTGTCGGCCCCCATTCCGCCCCCGCAGGACGCAAGGGCAAGAACCGTTAGAAGGGAAACAACCGCTTTCCTGACTCCCATTCCTCCTCCTTGAACCTTTCCAATTGGGAAAATTTTACCATCTTAGAATACGGCCATAGCCTCTTCTTTACTGATGAGTCCTTTTTCAAGGGCTTCAAGGGCTCTGTCAACCTTTGAACGGTATATAACACCTCCTCTTGAGGCCTTTTCCTCAAGGAGAGTTTTTATCTGAATGGGGGAGAGCTCTCCTCTCTTAACCCCCTCAACTACCTCTTCAGTAGGAGTAAAGTATTCGTAGATAGGGAATACCCCTGCATAGCCGGAACCCCCGCAATGAGGACAGCCCTTGCCCTTTTTTCTGCCCTCTACTTTAAAAGAGGCCAGTTTTTCTCTCTCACTTTCCGTAAGATTCTGGAAAAGGGAGAGTTCTTTATCTGTAAAGTAGATTTTCTCGGACTCGGAGCAATGGGGACAGAGCTTTTTGGCAAGGTTCTGGTTAAGGGAGAACCTAATCAAGTTTGTAGATATGTTAAAGGGAACACCAAAAATGTCGTAAAGGGAATGATAGATTGAAAAAGCAGAGGCTATATGCAGGGTTGTAAATATGAGCTGGCCGGCCTGGGCTTGCTCTACCATTGCCTCAGTAAGTCCCTGACTTCTACGCCACTCTCCGACAAGAACTACATCTGTATCGGCCCTTTTAAAGGCTTTAACATACTCAGGGAAACCTATCTGCTTATTGGAATTAGGGGGTATGAAAACCTGGTGCTGGACTATGTTAGGGGCAGAGTAGGTGTATTCAATCGGGTCTTCAATCGTAGCCACTTTCTTATCAGGGGGGATTGAGGCTATCAGCTGGGCAAGTAGGGTTGACTTACCGGAGTTTGTTCTACCGGAAATAACTACCAGACAGCCACGGAGCTTGATTATGAGGGAGAGAACCTCTATTGTCTCCTCATCGTAGCCCAGTTTGGCAAGCCTTTCCTCAAGGGAAAGCCTTGCAGGGACGCTCTCTTTCCTGAGAATCCTGAATACTTGCTCCCCGTATTTACGGGAATGGCCATCGGGTATGTAAACATACCTGATTGAAACTCCGAGGTTTGGAAAGTCTGCCTTTCCCTCTTTTATGATGAGAAAGTCGTCGGTGGGAATAGGAGAAGTGTCGTTTATTTCCTTTTCAAGAAGTCTCCTAAAGACTTCCCACTTAGGGTGAGTAAGGAAATACTTGGGCTGGGGAACATAAACCTGATTAATTCTGAAAAAGACATAAACCCCGTCCTCTTTGGGTATCAGGTGAACGTCGGAAGCTCCGGCTCTAACCGCCGCCGCAACAAGCTCTTCAACCGAGTAGTCAACCTCTTCCCCTTTCCCTGCTACATAAACAAGGCTTTTCAGGCTTTCAAACTTATTAAAGGGGACTACAACAAGAGCCATTCTACGGCTCTTTACGGAGGGTAGGGGAGAGAGGTCAAAACTAACCTCTACCCTTGCACCGCCGTATTCGTAGTAAACGGCAGGCTCTCCTTCTCCCCCCGTATTTTCCTTCTTAACCTGAACATTCCCTTCTTCGTCCCAGACAACGACCTCTTCTAATCCCTCTTCTGCGGCAAGCTCCCTGAGTTTGTTAAAGAACTCCAGGGGAGTGAGCTTTTCCTTTGTAATGGCTACTTCTACAAGGGACTGCCGGAGCTGGGTTCTGAGCCTCTCAAGAACGGGGAAGTCTTCACCTGCTATGAGCTTAATGTATTCGTGGAGCTTTTTATTTATCCTGTCAAGTTTCCTGATGAGCTCTTTGGAATCAATTTTCTCAAGGGATTGAAGAGCCAGGGAAACCCTTTTGGCCAGCTCTTCGGTGGAAGTGGGGGAGGGGAGAGGAGAACGGCTTTCGCTCTTTATATACCTGTCGGCAGACATATTTGAAGAGGGGTTTTCTCCTCTCTCCCCCTCTCCCTCTTTAGGAGGATTAGGGGTAGGAGGGTTGGAATTCTCCCCATTAACAGTTGAGTTTCCGCCGGAGTCAGGATTAGAGTTTTCTATGGAGCCGGGATTGGGTTTCTCTATTTCCTTTCCGTTTGTTTCTTCCTTAAAGGCCTTTTGGGCTATGCTTTTAAAAAAGTCAAGTTCGTTCATTTGTCCTCCCCGAAGAGTGTTCCCTCAACGGCACAAGGGTCTGAGTAGGAATCTGAGGAAGAGGCAATCCTATCGTAGTCAATCTGGAGCACTCCCTTTTCTGAAAGGTCTTTAACGGTCTTTGAAAGGAACTCGCTCTTTCCGGAAGAGAGAGCTCTCTTCAAAAGGTAGCACCCATACCTCTCGGGTCTGGCACAATCAAGGACAGGGGAGGGGGTGCACCTGTCAAGGGCTTCCTGAAGGGTAGAGTAGCCCCTTAAAAAGCTCCAGACTACATAGGGGTCGTCTGCACCGGGGCAACCGTCTTTTCTCATTTCTACCCAGAGGGAGTTGCACACCCCGTAGAGAACTCTCCCTATGCTCTCAACTTGAGAGGCCTCAAGCTCTTTTACAATGGGAGATTTTACCTTCGGGGGAAAAGAAGATTTTGCGTAGAAAAGGGTAAAGGCAGGAGAGAAAACTAAGATGGCAAAGAGAGCTCCGAAGAGAATAATCAGGTAGAAGAAAAACAACCTTTCCTCCCTGGAAAGGAATTCCTTGCTTTATGAGTTATATTTTATAATGGAAAACCGGATTTGGGAGAACGGAAAATGAAAAAGCTAATTACGGCAACAACGGCTTTTGTGCTGATGTTAGCCGGTGCAGGCACAAGCAAGTCAGAGGCTTCCTCTTTCCACTATAAAAACTATAAGGGATTTTCTTTTTCTCTGCCTTACTCACATTCAAAATCCAGGGAAGATATAAAGGCGTTTTCCGACAGCACCCAAGTAATGATTACAAAAAAGGAGCAAAAAGGTGGAGACCTTTGCGGGCTTTATGCCTCTTCAAGGAACAACTGGAGGCCTGATGTTCTCCTTAATCACTGTCCGGGGGACTACTCATTAAAAGGCATCTGGTTTTGCCCAGAAGGATATGTTATGATGCCCACCGGACACGCTGACACTTGGGGACACACAGGGGAGAATCACTATCTTATATGGTCGTGCGTTAAAAACGACGGACGCTATAAAGACCCCTCTCCAGATGGAAGGAGACTGCTTGTAAACTACCACGGACAAAAGATATACTACGGGCCTAAGAATTACTACGCCTATACTCCAAGTGTCAGCAATCAGGTTAATGAGGTTAAACGGGAACTATCATCTGAAATTTCCACCCTCCAGAGTCAAATTGCCTCATTGCAGAGTATAATGAATAAGTTAAAAGAGAATCACAGCACAAACACGGATTTTAATTTGAATAGCACGTTTAGTGTGGACATTGCCTTTTCAATAAAAAACCTTTCTTTCTCGGATGAGATTGATAATGCTTACATCATCATAACCGACGCAAAAGGAAAAACTTATAAATATCGTGCACTCGGTCATTTAGGGAAAGTAAACAAAAAACCGCTATTCTTTAGAGATAGTTTTGGGCATTCTTGGGAAGTGAAGTTTGCAAAAACAACATGGTCAGGATACTATCGCGACAATACTACGTGTGCGATTTATAACTTATATAGAGACGGAAGTTTTGTTGGAACAGCCAACGTCTGTTATGAAGGCACAGTTGATTATAATGGAGACACCCATATTTACGATGTGTCCCATTTTGACAAAGCAAGCAACATAAAAGTCATTGGAAAATATTTTTATTAAGAAATCAGAAAAGAAGAGAGGGAGTTAGAGCTCCCTCCCCTCAAATTCAATGGATTTCCCTTTGGGAAGAGATTTCCTCTTCCTGACCCTTGGAGGTTCCGGAACTTCTTTTTTGTAAGAATGGGGCAGTCCTCCCCTGACAATATCAAAACCTTCAATGCCGAATTCCGGAAGAGTAGCAAACTCAACCTTCTTTTTCTCAAGGAGGGGGAGAAACTTGGCCCTTACTTTCGGAGGGTAGCCGTAATCAAGGAGAATCGCCGAAACCCTTTTTAGGGCGTCCCTGGGGACTTCATCAACCCTTTCTAACATCTCTGAAGAGTATCCGTAAAGGAAAAGGGCGGCCGATTCTCTTACATCTGGGTATGGGCTCTCAAGGGCCCAATCAATATGATTTAAGAAAGAGGTATCCTTGACAAGGGAGCGGAGATTTACTATCGTTCTTCCTCTGCTTACAGCCGTATGCTTGATGATTGAAGAAACGGCATAAAGTTGCCCTATCTTCTCAATCCCCGTCCCTGTAATCTGGGAGCCGAAAGGAGTTGCCGAAAGGATTTGAGGCAGGAGCTCTTCCATTTTCCTTTGGGTAGGTTCGGCAAGCCTGTTATAGTTGAGAACGCAGGCCTTTAAAGTAGTGCTGAGCTCCCTTAAAAAGGTTTCTGCATAGTGGGGTCTTTCTCCAACGCTCAGCAGGGTGGTATCGGTTAAGACGGTTGAATGGCAGTCTCCAAACCTTTCAAGGAGAGAAAGAGCCCTCCTGTGGGCCTCTTCTATCAGGTGGGGGTCTCCTGTTTCCAAAAATTCCTGCCAGCCCTTTTTAGCAAGGGAACGGCATCTTACTACTTCGTCAAGTTCGTCCCCCGCCGTAAGATTAACTTCCCTTACAAGCTCCTTTCCGTTTTCGCTCTTTAGAACCTCTTTAATCTCTTTCAGTTTTTCCATCATTTTTACCATCTCGGAGCCTCCTTATCTCTTTTTCTATCTCTTTGGCCCTTTCAGACCTGCCGACGGCCTGCATTACAAGTGCTGCCAACTTCCCGCAGGCCTTCGCTCTTTTCCTCCCGACTTGCCTTGCATACCTTTCCAGCATATCTGCCCTCCTTTAGAGTATTTATATTCCAAAATCCTCTTTCTGGATAGAAAACCCCTTTTAGAAATTATAGAAATTTCGTTTGGGAAAACATTAGACTATAATAGCTAAAGAGGTCCAACTAAAGATAAAAAGGAGAGGTTTTATGAAAACAGCCGTAGTATTAGCAGAGAAAAAGAGCTTAGCAGAAAAGATAGCCAAGGGACTGGGAAAGCCCTCTTTTAAGAAAGACCACTACGAGGTAGTCCACGGAGACACAAAATACCTGATTTACTACCTCTTCGGCCACATCTTACAGGTTGACCTTGAGAAAACTTTTGAAAAGGGCTACGGCCACTTTCCTCTCTACCTGAAGCACAGAGTAGCCCAAGGCAGGAGCTCCCTTTTTAAGAGCATAAAAGAGGCCCTTGAAAAGGTTAAAAAGGGAGAATACGACTTTGTAGTAAGTGCAGGAGACCCCGATAGAGAGGGAGAGCTGTTAGTCAGGGAAGTATTAGAGGCCTGTAAGGTCCCTAAAGAAAAGGTAAGAAGAGCTTGGTGGAACGCCGAAACTCCTAAAGCAGTTGCAGAGGGAGTCTTAAAGGCAAGGCCTCTATCAGAATACGATGCCCTCTATCAGGCCGGAAAGGCAAGGAAGATAGGGGACTTGTGGCTCGGAATTAACCTCTCAAGGCTACTTCAGGCTAAAAGCGGGAATCCCACTCTATCAGCTGGGAGAGTTCAAAGTCCTGTTTTGGTTCTGGTAGCTCAAAGGTATAAGGAAAATGTGGGATTTACACCTGAGCCCTACTGGATAGTCTATG
>Ga0256836_1000390_pt1 | contig 24120 bp, 20 predicted proteins | sample 4561380metaG_FD_185974 | JGI IMG/M metagenome (GOLD analysis project Ga0256836, IMG submission 185974) | Hydrothermal vent microbial communities from Guaymas Basin, Mexico - 4561-380 | ecosystem: Environmental > Aquatic > Marine > Hydrothermal vents | place: Mexico: Guaymas Basin | collected...
GTAGAAGAATTTGTTATACATATGCCTGCTGGTAAAGCAACACCAGCACCTCCTATTGGTCCAATGCTTGGTCAAAAAGGTATAAATATTGGACAATTTGTAAAAGAATTCAACGATAAAACTAGAGAACTTATGCAAAAATTTGGTGGAATGGATATTAAAGTACCTGTTAAAGTTAAAGTATATAACGATAGATCTTACGAGATGGAAATTTTGCCACCTATTACTTCTCATCTTATTTTATGGAAAGTTTGAGCTAAGAAAGGTTCTGGTGAACCTAATAAGAAAAAAATAGGAAAGCTTACAAGAAAAGATTTAGAAGAGATAGCGGAAATAAAAAAGCCTGTTATGAATACAAATGATATGGAAGCTATTATTAGACAAATAGCATGAACTGCAAGAAATATGGGGGTAGACGTAGAGCTGTAAAATATTTTAAAATGCGGTAGGGTATTCGTTTTTACCACACTTTTAGTGTGGGAGAACCCGGCAACACCGCTTTTATTTGATAAAATACATTATAGATGGCAAAAAAACATTGAAAGAAATATTTGGAAGTAGCAAAATTAGTAGATAAGAACAAGAAATATTCTATAGATGAAGCAGTACAATTAGTTAAAAAAGTTGCATATACTAAATTTCCAGCAACAATTGAATTGCATATTAAAACTACTGCAGACCCAAGATATCAAGACCAAATGATTAGAGGAACAGTGGTTTTGCCTCACTGAACTTGAAAACAGGTAAGAGTTGCTGCTTTTGTTTCTGATGATAAAATTAAAGAAGCTAAAGAGGCAGGAGCAGATATAGTTTGAAATCAGGATTTGTTAGAGAAAATTAAAAACGGAGAAATAGATTTTGATGTATTGGTTACTACACCAGATATGATGAGAGAATTGGCAAAGGTGGCTAAAATATTGTGACCAAGATGATTAATGCCTTCGCCTAAATCTGGTACTGTAACACCAAATATAACAGAAGCTATAAAACAAATTAAAAAAGGTAGAGTAGAATTTAAATTAGACAAAACTTGAAACATTCATATTCCGGTTGGTAAAGTTAATTTTACAGAAGAGCAGTTAAAAGAAAATATTGAAGCTGCTATTAATGCTATATTGGAGGCTAAACCATCATGAATTAAGTGAAGATTATTTAAAAATGTTGTTATTACACCAACAATGTGACCTTCTATAAAATTGGATGTTCAAGGATAGTTAAAAGCCCGGCATTAGCCGGGTTTTTTTATTTGATTTTTGGAAAGAGATGATTTGAATGATAAAAATACTATTTTTATTTCTTTTGGGAACTATATTCGGTTCTTTCTGATCTGTTTTAGTTTTTAGATTAATGAGATATCAGTACGCTTCTAAATTAGAGAAAAGAAAAATATTAAAATCTATAATTTTAGGAAGATCTTATTGTCCTAATTGCGGTACAAAGTTAAAAATTTTTGATTTAATTCCTCTTGTTTCTTTTTTGTTGAATAAATGAAAATGTAGATATTGTTGAAAAGAGATTTCCGGTTTGTATCTTTGGTTAGAAATAATTTCTGGCTTTATTTTTGTGTTTGTTTATATATTGCTTAGTAAATTTTTTGTAGAGAGTATATATTTTTGGATATTTTATTTTTGGATAGTTATATTTTTATGGTTTTTTTGGTTGTTAGTTGTTTGAGATATATTGTACTATTATTTAATAGAAGGATTGTGGATTTTAGTTTTTTTTTGGCTTGTAATTTGATTATTTTTTAATATAGGTGATTTTAAAGTAGGTTTTTTGTGATGAATTGTATTTTTTTTAGGTTTTTTATTTATATATGTTTTTTCTAAATTGTATATTAGATTTAGATATAAAAAGTATGATGTAGAATGATTTTGATTTTGAGATGTTATGGTAGGATTTTTGATATGACTTAGTTTGTGATATTTATATAAAATTGTACAATTTGATATAGAAAATATTGTTTTTTACTTTTTGGTATATATAATTTTAAGTAGCATAGTTTGAATTTTGATTGCTTTATGACTTTTTGTTTATAGTTGGTTTTTTAATAAACAAAGTAGAGGCAATAGTATTCCTTTTTTGCCTCCAATGTTTGTAGCTTATATTATATTTATGTTATTTATTGTTTTAGGAGGAAATAGTTTGTAAATTATGAAGAATATTTTTAAAATATTTTTAATATTTTTTTTGGTAAACACATATTTATTTGCTTCAAATTTGGTTAGTACTTATTACAAAAAAATAAATAATGTATTTCTAAATTACGAAAAGGAATTAGATAGTTGTAAAAAAAAGAAGCAATTTTATACTAATTTGGTTAGCAAGATTGATAAGGTTTGTAACTTAAAGCAATATAAAAAATATAGAAGATTATTTAAAATTATAAAGATAGTAGCCAAATATAGATTGAAAAATATAAGATGTTATAAGAAATCTATTTATTTATGAAGTTGAGATTGGCTATTATACAATCAATTTGATTATACTTGACTTGTAAAAGATATTGTAAATTTTTCTTGAATAAAATTAAAAAAATTTTTTAAGCCTAAAATATTTAAAGGAATAAAAGTAATAAATACAATAACTCCTGATTTTCATATGTTGATAGATGGTAAATGGTATCAATATAATGGTTTAAAGGTATATTATTATAATTGTTTTTCGAAAAACTATTTAAAAAAATGTTTAAAAGATATAATTAAAAAAGAATGAAAAGATAAATTTTTTTGAATAGTTTATAAGAAAAAGATACCTTATGTTTATATTTTTTCTGCTAATAAATTTGTAACAGTACCTTTTGATTTTTCTAAACCTTTGAAAATTCAATTTAGGTCTTTAAATAAAAGATGAGGTATATATATTGATAACTTTTTGTTTGTTCAAAGAACTAATAAGAATAATAAGATTTATTGATTAGCAGATATAGATTGAAGGCTTTTTATGATAGTATGAGCTTGACCAATAAGATTTTATATTTATAATCCTGGAAAAAATAATTTTCGCTTTCCTATAGAAGATTCTAATTTAATAGTTGTTAAACAAACTGATAATTCTTATTTTATTTTTACGGGAGGTTTGAGTTTTTATTATATTGGGAATAAGAAGTTTTTTTCAAATAGGCTAAATTTTAATTTGTTAGGGAAGTTATTATTTCCTACTTATTTAAAAATTAGTTTATTATCTGAAAATTATAATAAAAAGGATATAATTTTATTATTAAATTTGATAAAAAAATATGATTGAAAAAAGTTAAGTAATTTTTATTCTCATCTTGTAAATACTTATAAATATAATCCTTATTTGTATAAGGTTATTACTAACTATCACTATAATCAAGAGCAATTAGAAAGTTTATTAATGAGAAGGAAAGAATTGTTAAAAAATTGGATAATATTTGATGTTATAAAAAACAGAACATGAGTTTGTCAATCTTTTACAGAGATAGTATCTTTGGTAGCTATATTAAATTGAGTTCCTAGCGATGTTGTTAAATGATATATTAAATGAAATTCTCTTTTGCATCAAGTATCTAAAATATGAAATTTATATTATGATCCAACTTATGATTTGTGAACTAAAAATATGAAATATTTTGGTATATCAAAAGAGGAACTTTTAAAATATTTTAAAATTTTAAAAAATGAAAAAGTTTTTTAAATATTTAGTTTGGTTAGATTTTTTGTTGAAATTTAAAATAATAAAATTTTTTAAAAAGCCTTATATTATCTTAGTAGTTGGAAAAGAAAAAGGTTTAATAAGAAGAAAGTTGATTAGTTTATTAGATGCTAAGTGATATAAAGTGAAAAAAAAGATTAAACCTTATAATACATGGTTTTGAGTGCTTTTAGATGCTTTGGATTTACCTAGTGGCTACGAAAATATTTTTAAATGGATTTTAATTGTAGTATATTCTTGGGTGAAATTTATTAGATATCTATTTTCTTATTATGATATTTTGATATTAGAAGGGGGAATAGATGAAAGATGAGAAGCTAGTAAATTTGTATTAGCTTTAGGTATGGATGTAGTTTTCTTTACGGGAGTGCCAAATCAATTTATTGATGATAATAAGAAATTTAATATTTTGTTGGAAGAATATAAGAGATTAATTTGATATATTAATAAAAAATCTGATAATACTTTTGTTAAAGAATGAGGTTATGATGATTTAATAAATCTATTTAAAGATAAGGAAAGTTTTTGAATTTTTGTTGAAGATAATACTTTAAAAGATTTGATGAAAATAACCAGTAGGAGATTTATTTTAAAATCCGCATAGCATCTCAAAAACTAAAAAATTTGTATTTTTTTTCTATAGCGTATTGATATGTTTTTTTCATATTTTCATAATCCATAAATGCTGCTACAAGCATTAAAAGCGATGATTTAGGTAAATGGAAATTTGTTATTAGTTGGTCTATAATTTTAAATGTAAATCAAGGATATATATAAAGTTTAGTTTTGAATGTTAAGAAATCTAAACTTGGATAAGTCTTTAATAAGTTTGGAGAAAATTTTATGATTGAATCTTTATTTGTTATATCTTTTGTTAAATCATTCCAAAATTGAATGGTCTTTTCAGATAAATTTAAATTTTCTAAGATATTATTTATTTTTAGATATTTCCAAAGATAAGGTAAACTTTCAAGTGTTCTAGTTACTGTAGTACCTACAGCTATTATCGGATTTTTATTTAATTTATATTTTGTTATTCTTTCAAAGAGTTGTGTATTAATTTCTGCTATCTCTTCGTGAATGTTATATTTGGTAATATCTTCTACATCAACCTTTTTAAAAGTTCCTAATCAAACATGTAAAGTGGTATATTCAAATTTACAGCCTTTATTTTTTATTTTTTGTATTAAAGTTGGAGTAAAGTGAAGTGAAGCAGTAGGAGCTGCTATAGAACCAGGTTTTAAAGCAAAGATAGATTGATAGTATTTTTCTTTTTCTTTTTCAAATTTTATATATGGAGGTAATGGAAGATGTCAATATAGTTTAAATAGTTCTTGAATAGGTATAGAGCTTTTAATAATTCTTCATTCAGGAATATAATCAATAATTTTTAATATTACTTTGTCGTCAAAAATAAGTTTGTTTCATACTTTAAATTTTTTTCAAGGTCTTACTATCGCTTTGAAAGTATTATCATCTATTTTATCTAAAAATAATATTTCTCAATCTTTTATGGTACTTATATTTCAATTTCTGTTTATAAGTTTTAAATTTTGGTTGTTTAAGTATATTCTTGCTTTAATAACTTTAGTATTATTAAAAAAGAAAATTTCATTTCAATTAAGATAATTTGGTATATTTTTAAATATTTCGTCTTTTAAAGAGAGAGGTTTTAATTTTTCTACAATTAAAAGCTTACAATTGTCAGGGGGATTAGTTGGTTTTTGTGCTATTAATTTTTCTGGTAGTGGATAATCATAAGCACTTAAGTTATAAATATTTTCCATTTATATATAATTAACAAATAAATTATGATAAATATAGTTTATATAAATTTAAATTTTTTATATTCAATAAAAAATCTCTTGAATTTTTAAAAATAAAGTTTATAAATAATAATAGCATCTGGTAGTATGTGGTGCTACTATTTTACATTTTAACCTAGATAAAATTATGAAAAGAGAAAATTTTGTATTGTTTGTATTACCTTTTGTAATATTAGCTTTAGGTTTATTTGTTGGATTTTATTTTGGTGTATATAGAACTAGTTTGGCCGTAACTGCATGTGAAATTGAAAAAAGTTTAATTCCTGCCTCTCCTGTTATAACACATAGTATGTATAATCCTAAAACTAAGGAGTTGATTTTGGATGTGGAAAATCCTGGTGGTATGCCAATTGATTTGATTGATAAGTCTTTAATGTTACAAGTAGTTTGAAAGCAACCTGTTGTACTAATGGCTCAAATTCCTTTAGGTTTGGAAATACCACCATATGGAAAAATTACTTTAAAATTAGAATTATGACCACAAGGTTCAGGGTTTAATGTAGGAGATATATTAGTAACTACTTTAACATATAAGTTGCCTGTATCTAATGATATATATAGTGTAGTTCATGTGTTTCAACATTCAGGAAAGTATAAAGATGGTTTAGTAACAAATAAAAGAGAGGAAAATTATGAAGTACAGAAAAGATATGAAGAAGAAATTAAAAATAAGCAGTCAAATAAAGTAGAGAAGAAAAAAGAAATTAAAAATGAATAATTTTATATTTTAATTTAAAAATAACATGAAATTAACTCAACAGTGAAAATGGACAAAATTTGTGCTTGTTCTGATATTAATTGTATTGGTAATAAGTATATTGTTTTTGCCTTTAGGTTTAAGATTTTTAACTGTACCAGAGCAAGTATTTGTAATATCTTTGTTAGTATTTAGTATACTTTATTCTAAGGTTTTAGGTGCTTATTACTTTGTCAATAGACTTTTGTCTATGATTGAGAATGATGAGGATATTTTTGATTACGTTAAAGATAAATTGTCTAAGAATACTTTGATTAAATATTTATTAGAATGAGATTTATTAGTATTGGCTGAAACTCAACTTTTGAAAGCAAAAGAAATATGAGGCTTACTTTTTGATATATCTTTAGTATATATGTTGATTTTGTTTATCGGTAATTTAGTAGGGATTTTGCCAGATTTTGTTTTTTATAGCGCGGTTATTTCGCCAATGTTGTTAGTTATTTTAGTTTGGTTTATAGATATGTATGTAGATTATAAGTTTGTTAGAATTTTCTTGGAAGAATTAAAAGATTTTGAACAGATAGCTAAAAGTATTTATATTGAAAATCAAAATGAGGTAGAAGAATTAAAAGAAGATGCAAAAGTTGAAGATGTTAATAATAAAGATAACAGATAGTAGTTAGGGAGCGTTATGCTCCCGTTTTTTTATATTTTAATTATAACAACTATGCCAAGAATTTACGGATCTGTTAATGGTCCAGAAGATATTAGAAGGATAAATTGTATTATTAGAGATGAAATGCTTATAGTAGAATCTGTAGAGCAATTGACTGAACTTAAAAAGAGGTCTGACTATTTGTGTACTTTGACTCATTCTCCTTTTTGGAAAAAGAAATTTTGACCTATGGTGGAGCAATTGAAGCAAGTAGCAATAGAGGAAAATAGAATAACTGTAAGATTAGCCAATTATATAGCTAGATATAATGGGTGGGATAAAAAGTATGATCCATGGGGTGAAGATAATGAGACAATAGAAGAAAAATTGAAAAATTTACCAGAAGAGGTTATCAAGGAATTAACAGAATCAACTGTTAAATTAGAATTATCTCCGCAGATATTGGAAGATATAAGGAGAAGTTTTTGTAAAATAAGAGCAGCTATGGTATATGCAGATTCTTTAGATGAGTTGGTTAGATTAAAAAATCAATCTAATTTGATAGTAGTATTAATAAAAACAGATGATTTTAGAGAGAGATTTGAAGAATTGATGAGTCAAATTGAAGAATTAGTAAATAAAGAGGAAGAAAGGGTGGTAAAATTGGCAAATATAGTGGCTATTGTAAATTGATGGGAGATAGAATTTGAAAGATGGAGTGAAGATGAAATGTTAGAAGGAGAAACTTTAGAAGAGTATATTAAAAGGTTAATTGAGGAAGAGATCAAATCAGAGACATATATTCCTACAGAAGCTAAATATACCAGGTGAGCTAGAACTATATGGATTGTTTACAAACATCCAAAGAGAAATAGGTATTATGCAAAGAGGGTATATGTCCCAGAAAGCGCTAGAAATATAGAGTTCCAATGACCATGAATTTTTAAGAATAGATTTTGAAGAGAAGTTTATGGTATCAAGTTGGAATATGAGGTATATGTGAAACCAACAATTATACATAGATGAAATGTAACTATACATTTGCCAGCTAGATGGGTTAAAAAGACAAAAGTTGTTGAATTGCCAGAAGGAGTTTCTAATATAGAAATAAAGGATGAAAGACCTGAGTTTGCTTATCCTGTAGCTTAATAATTTATTTATAATTATTAGGAAGTGCTCCTTTGAGGAGCACTTTTTTTCTATTGAAAACTAGATTAATATCACTATATAACTTTATATATTTATTTAGTAAAAATTTTTGGATGGAAACATTTATAAATTTTCTTCATTTGCTTGTTAAGATTTGTATGGATATTATTATTGTTGGTTGAGCTATTTTTATTATTTTGTTAATATTATTTCTTTTAAAATTGTTATATATTGTCTCTAGAGTATCTGAAATAGTAGATGATTTACACGATACATATTTCAAGTTTCATTATTTAGTAGCTTTGCCTTTTAAGTATTTAACAAATATTTTAAATTTTTTTAATAGAAAAAAATGAGCTTAACAGTTCAAGAAATTTTGATAAGAATGATTAAGAACATTCCTTTATTTGAATGAATATCTGATGAGGAAGCCTTACAACTCGCTCAAAAATTTAAGTTAAGTTATTATCCTAAAGGAAGTTTGATAATTAGGGAAGGTAGTATTCCAAAGAAGATTTATATTTTGAAAAATGGTAGATTGGAAGCAAGAAAAGCCCACTGATTGTCTAATATTAAGTTAGGTGAAATTAAACCTTGAGAGATATTTTGAGAGATGTCTTTCTTCAAAAATCAACCTGCTGTAGCTAGTGTTGTTAGTAGTGAAGATAGTGATGTTTGGGAAATAGATCGTGATGCTTTTAAAAGTTTTTTAGATGCTTATCCAAACGTTAAAGAAAAAGCATTAGAAGTTATGAAAAAAAGAGAAGAAATTAATAAAAAAATTATTTCTTTTTCTCCAGATAAAAATAACTTTGAAAATCTTGAGGAGATAGATATAGTTATTTAGTTTTATTTTATTAAAAAAATAGTAATGAAAACAAGTAATAGGCTACTTTTTTTTTATATATTTTTATTTTTAATAGCTTCTTTTATAGTGTTTTTTTTAAAAAAGGAGACTTTTAAAGTTATTAAGACTATTGATGGGAGAGTAGTAAAGACTTTACCTCCTGATGCTTCAGTTAAGATATTGGACGATAGACACATTTTGATAGATTATTCTTGAAAAAGAGAAATTTTAACTTGATTTTATGATATAGATGTAAAATCTAGATGGGGTCTTTCTTTGCAATGATGGAAATATTTTAGAAAGGGTTTAGATGTAGCTTGATGAGTAAGACTAACTTATAAAATTGATTTAAGTAAATATAAAGAAGTTTATAAAGATCAACCTTTTAAATATGCAACAGTTGTTCATAATGTTATTAACGTTATAAAAAGAAATATAGATAGTAGAATATCTAAATTAGGTGTAGCAGATTATAGTATTAGAATAATAGATAACAATGGAGAAAAGTATTTGCAAGTGGAGATTTGAGGAATAAAAGATATTGACTATGCAAAATCTATTATTTGAAAAACTGTGGAGTTAGAATTTATGTTACCATATGAATGAGCTCCTACTCCAGAGATTATAAAACAAAGATATAAAATAGCTGAAAATATACTAAATCAAGTTGTCAATAGTGGTAAGAAGTTGATAGATTTTGTTGATCCTAGAGTTATAATGGCTGATTTAAATACACAGTTGGAATATAATAATTGAAAAGCTTTGTTTTTTATTTCTGCTACAAAAGACAAATTACCAGGTTTCTTGAAAGACAATTTAGAAAATATTGAGAAATTGGGTACAGGAAAAGTAGTTCCGAAATTATTTACTTGAACATTAATGACGTGATGGGATGGATGGTTTATAGTTAAATATTTGTGATCAACTATTGAATCAGGGACAGTAAGTATGACTACTAATAATGCTGGTAGCTGAAGTAAAGCATGAACTGGTAATATAATGAGTGGTTCTAATATTGCAGCAAATATTATAAACAAAAAATATAATTTTGAATTGTTGTTTATTAGTTTTAAACCATATTGGGTAATAGCAAAAGATCCTAAAACAGGAGAGATTTTAAATGGAGCTTATTTTAGATATGCTACTGTTGATAGAACTCAGTCAGGGGAACCAGCGGTAGTTATAAATTTTGATGATAAAGGAAAAGAAATATTCGCTCATATAACGGAAGAAAATGTGGGCAAACAAAATGCTATATTTATTTGATGAAAGTTGATAACTGCACCTGTTATTAGAGAACCTATTCGTGGCTGAACTGCTCAAATAACTGGTAGGTTTACTCCTGAAAAAGCAAGGAAATTAGCTAAGGATTTAAATGAATGAGCTTTACCAGCAAAATTGATATTAATTCATGAAGAAAAAATAGCTCCTCTTTTAGGTGAGAAAGCGTTAAATGGGGCTGTAATGGCAGGTATAGTTGGTTTTGTTTTGATATTCGTGATGCTTTTGTTGATGTATAATTTAAGATGGTCTTTTATAGCTATGTTTTCCTTAGTAGAATTTATAATAGTTACATTGGCATTTGTTAAGTTAATTGATTATGCATTATCTTTAGCTGGAATAAGTGCTATAGTCCTTTCTATAGGTATGTGAGTAGATGCTAATATATTGATGTATGAAAGAATTAGAGAAGAATTAAAAACTTGAAAAGTTTTCTGGTTAGCTGTTGTAGATTGATTGAAGAGAAGTTGGAATGCTATAAGGGATGGAAACTTAACTACTTTTGCTATAGCATTTTTATTGTTTTCATTGGGTATGAATGTTTTTAAAGGTTTCGGCTTTATGATGATGCTTTCTATTTTTATGGTATTGACAATAATTGTGCCTTTAACTAAAGAATTGTTATTAAAATTTTGAGAATCTAAATAAATATAAATGTTTATTTTAGTTGATAAACCTGCGTGATATACTAGTGCAGATATAGTAAGAAAGATAAAAAAGTTATATCCTGACGAAAAAGTTTGACACGGAGGGACTTTAGATCCCATGGCTAGAGGTCTTCTGATAATTTGAGTAGGTAGAAAATCTACAAAAAAATTAAGTAAGTTTCAAAAGTATCCTAAAGAATATATAACAATTATTGATTTTTCATTAGAAACAGATACATGGGATAAAGATTATTATAAATTTTATAAAAAGTATAAAGTTGTAGAGAAAGATTGAAAAAAGTTTTTAATGTTAGATGATGGTAGATTGGTTGTTGCCCCTAGCAAAGAAGAAATAAGTAAAATTTTAAAAAAAATAAAAGGAGAGGTTTTGTTACCTCTCCCTATTTTTAGTGCTAAGAAAATAAAAGGAAAAAGATTATATGATATAGCCAGATCCTGAGAAAAAGTTTTTTTAGAAAAGAAAATGAAAATATATGATTATAAAATTTTAAATTATAATTTCCCTTATCTTACTCTATGGTTAAAGGTATGAGGTGGAACATACATAAGGTCTATATGATATTATTTATGAAAAAAATTGTGACTTTGAGGAGCGTTAGTTGATTTAAATAGGATAGCTATATGACCTTATAAGTTAGAAAAATTATTTTAATAGTTTAGTAAAGTTTCTATTAACTTTTTTACTTTTTCTTTTTGATTTGTTTCTAGAGTTTCTGAAGAAGCATGGGTGTGAGTTAAGAGATTTTTGGGTTTAAAGTTTATATATCTAAATAAGCTTATAAAAGCATTTAATCTGGTTACTGTTTTATTTTTTTCGAAAATATCAGTATTTTCAAAAGGATAGAGATTATATTTTTTTGCTGCTTTTGCAAATGCTGTGATCTCTTCTGTATTTTTTAAATTTTTCCAGATGACAAAAGGATCATCGGTTTTTATGTTAAAGGTTCTTCAATACATTAATATTAATTCTAGTAAATTTACTTTTTTGTTATATAAACTATATCAATTATATCATTTGATGATTCATTCTTTCCAAGCTTTAAATATATAAGGAGCCCAGAAGTTATTTTTTGATAGATCTTTAAAGATAGGTCAATTTTTGTCATAATAGTTTATATACTTTTCTTTCCATTTTTTATAGTTATTACCAAACTTGTATCTTACCAATATAGTAATTAATTCAGCTTTTGTTAAAGGTTCGTTAGGTAAAAGTTGTCAACTTAATCATTCTATTATTCAATTTGTTGCTAAAGTATCTATTTCTTTAGAGAAAGTATTGTTTTTTGAAAAATCTATAAATAAATCTACATTTAATTTTTTTGAAACAAAATAAGTTTTTCAGTTTTTATCAATATAAGCTATTTTTAATTTGTAAGAGTGCTCTGTGCTTAAATTTTTTATTTTTTGTGTGTTAATAATAATATCTACTAAAGTGGAGTTACTTTTTATTTCATTTTTTTCATTAAAAATAAGTTTGTTTGTTGTCGTATCTATTAGTTTTATGAAAAGTAATCAATTTAATTTTATGTTTCCAATGTTTCATAAGTTATCTATAGTAGTTAGTTTGTATTTGTTTAAAGCAAATTTATATATAGTATTTGGGCCGACGATTTTTAAAAATTTTATAATAGGTTTGTTTTTAGGATATATAGTGAAGGTATATGAATATGATTTAAATCCGTCAGAGATTATGATTTCATCATTTCAAGGTTTTGTCGCTATTATTTGAATATTGAATTGAGTTTTTCAAGATATTGGGATGATATTGTTAGGATTTGTTTTAAGAAGTCATTTTTTAGAGGTTATTATAATATTTCAGAAAGTTCATGTGGTAATTAATTGAATTTTTATATTATCTCAAACAGTCAATTTTCAGCTAATTTTTGGGTTAATTATTTTTATTATCTTGAAGTTTTCTTTTCTAGGGGGAGCAAAAGTTAAATTTCATAAATTGTTTTCCTCAAGAATTCATATAGATGCAAGAGTGTTATTTTTTTTCTTAAAATGATTTTCTATAAAGGTGATAGGATCATAAGTATATTTTTTAATTTTTTCTAAACTAGATTTAAAAAATAATTTTTTTGATAACCAATTGATATTTTTATTTTTTATATCATTTATATTTCCTAATTTGTTAATTTGTAAATGTAGATGAGGTGCAGTTGCTATTCAAGTTTTTCATACATATCCTATTAGTTGTCATTGTTTAACAATATCTCATTCTTTAACATTATCTGCAAATTTATTCAAATGTCCATAAAAAGTAGCGAAAACTTTACCATCTATTTCACTCAATATTATTAAATAATTTCAAAATCACTTAGGGTTATATTTTTTTTGAATTACTAGTCAGGTAGCTATTGATACAATAGGAGTATTAATACTGCTTACTATATCTTGTCAGTTATGTAATCAGCTATTTTTAATCCATCGTAAGCATATTTTGTTATCACATTTATAATTTGCAGTCCAAGCAGTAGTAAACAGTCTTTTAAAAAATAATACTTTTTGCCTTTCTAAAGGATTTGCAATATAAGCCCAAATGTTGGATGGAGGGATATACTTATAAGTTTCCATAAAATCGGATATGTTTTGTGTAGGGAAATTTGTTTTATATTTATCAGGTAAGTTATTCCAATCGGTATATAGTGCTTTATGGTATCAAAATTCTTCAATGATTCCTCGATTAGTTACTTTTTTAAATGGCCATATTAAGTGGTCATTGTGGATTTGATTTAAATAATTATTAATGTTATTTTGAGGCCATGTTAAACCTTTTCAAAATTTAGAAATATTTCATAAAAGATTATTAAGAGTATAAATATTAAAATTTGTTAGACTAATTATACTTAAAAACAACAAAGTAAAAACGATTATTTTTTGGAAAAAAAATAGATTTTTATTTTTGTTTTTGGAAGTTAAATAGTATACTTTTATTTTTTTCATTTTTTGTTTTTATTTTTAAGATTAAATTTAACTAATTTTATTATATAAAAACTAATCATTTTTGTCAAATTTTTCTTGATTTTTTTTTGTTATTTTTTAAAATAATCTTTGCTTGTAAACAAGGGGGTAGTTCGAATTGGTTAGAATACCGGTCTCCGAAGCCGGTGATCCAGGTTCGAATCCTGGCCCCCTTGAGTTAGAAATAAAAAAATTAAATATATTAAAAAACTGGGCATTATGCCCAGTTTTTGATTAACTAAAATAACAGTAAGCAATATTTATTCTAAAAATACTTCCTTAAGGTCGATATTTTGTTTATATCATACTAGATACTTTTTAAGTTCTGGTTTCTTTTTAAGTAATTTTTCTAAACTATTTAACAAAATTTCATAATCTCAGGATTTAGGATATACATACGTTATAGGGTCTAAAAGTCAAGTAGGTCTTATAATTTGTTCAACTACTTTTTCACTTATATTTAATTCATACTCGGCAGGAGTAGCCGATACAAATAGTGTTTTGCAATTTTTTTTGATTTTTTCTTTTAATTTTGAAATATAATCTTCTCCTAATACATTATTAAAAAATTTTTTTACTTTTTCTTCCAAAATTTGCCATTGTTCTTCTGTTTGAGGAGTTTTCCATCCAAGAATTGTTTCTAATTCTTCAAAAATTAATGGTCTATGATGTATAGCAGAAGGTAATCTAAATCAATAGTTTATCAGATTCAGTTTTCTACTTTTGTCTCATTGGGGCATAGCTTTTAATTGAGGAATGGTCATATGAGATTCGTCTATTATCAACAGAAAATCGTCTGGAAAGTAATCAAATAAAGTATTTGGGGGTTGTCAATTTAATCTTCATTCAAAATAAGGGGAGTAATTTTCTATTCCGTTAACATATCAAGTTTCTTGTATCATTCTTATATCATACATAGTTCTTTTTTTTATTCTTTCAGCTTCAATATTTTTTCATATTTTTTTGAAATAATTTATTCTTTCTTCTAAATCTTTTTTAATTTTATTTAAAATAATATCTAAATTATCCATTTCTTGCAAAAATTGAGTAGCAGGCCATATAGTAATTTTTTGAAGGTTTCACAAATTTTTCCAGGTAATACTATCTTTTGCTTGGATTATTGCTAGCTCATTTTCATCAAATATAAGTCTATATACTACATTATCTATGGAAGAGAAGATATCTAATATTTCCCCTTTGAAGTCAAACATTCAAGGTTCTATTTTCCCTTGAACAGGTTTATATTGCATACTTATTAATTTTCTCTTGATTTCTTTGAAATTGTATTCTTTTCAGACTTCAAAAGTAAGTGTATACTTTTCGAAAGTTTCTTTTCATCATAAACCATAAAGAGCAGAGACAGAACTAACGACAATAACATCTTTGCGACTTAAAAGGGAGGAAAGAGTGGCTAAACGATACATTTCAATTTCTTTATTTATGGAAGAGTCCTTTTCTATATACATATCTCTTTCAGGAATATATGCTTCTGGTTGATAGTAGTCAAAATATGATACAAAATAATGAACTGCATTTTCAGGAAAGAAATATTTAAATTCTGTAGCCAATTGTGCAGCCAGAGTTTTATTGTGTGAAAGTATTAGAGTAGGTTTTTGTAATTTTTCGATAATATTTGCCATAGTAAAAGTTTTACCTGTTCATGTAGCACCCAATAGAGTTATTTTTTTGTTTCAATTAGAAAATCATTCTACAATTTCTTTGATAGCTTTTGGTTGGTCTCCTGATGGTTTATAACTTGATTTTAGCTTGAATAATTTTTCCATATTTTTTCTACTTTTTCATTAAATATATTGTCTATTTTTGTGTCTCTATTTTTGAGTTTTATATCTTTTATGGAAAGTGTTTTAGTTATTCATGATTTAGTAGCATATTTAAGTTCTCATTCACTTACTGAAAGTCATCATTTTATTTTTTCGTTTTCTCAAAGTTTAGCTATTTTTAGTCAAGTTTGTCATCTCTTTTGTATTTTTAAATCTTCAAAATTAACTAATTTTGCCCCTGTTTCGGTATATACTAGTATAAATGGGTCTTTTGGATTGTATACAAACATATCAGCTACTTTATCTCATTCTCCTAAGTTGATAGCTCTGACACCTCCACTTCATTTTCAAGAAGCTCTAATTTCTCATTCATTGAATAATAGTAGTTGGCCTTTTTCTGTTAAGATTCACAATATATCCCCGTCTTTTATTTTTTCTACTTTAAGTATTTTTTCATTTTCATTTAAATTCATTAAAAGAGTAGGTGTTTTTTTTATTTTTTCAAAAACTTCTTTTTTTATTTTTTTAATATTATTTTGGTTTGTTAGCATTACAATATAATCCCATTTACTAATTAGATTTGTTACAAATATGACTTTTCCCTTAGTTTTAAATTCTTTTTCTAAGTTTAAATATTTACTTTTTATAGAAAAACTTCAAAGATCTTTTATTTTTTTTATTATTACTTCTCACCTGTCAGTTATAGCAATAATTTTGTCTTGGTTGTGGGTATGTATAATTTGATAAGTATCTTCTGGTAAAATATTTATTCTCGATTGATATAATATTTTTATTCCCCAATTTGTTGATATTAATAAAATAACGTCTTCTTTGCGTTGTTCTGCTAATTTTTTAATAGATTTTATATCTTTTTCTATTTCGTAAATGGAAGGATCATCTACTATTTGAGTTTTTCTTTTGTCTCAATATTCTTCTTTTATATAGATTAGTTCATCAGCTACTACTTGATCTAATTTTTTAGGATCATTTATTATTTGAGTAAGATATTCTATAGTTGCTTTTTTTTCTTTAATTTCATCTAAAATTTTCAATATCTCTAATCATACTAATGTTTGCAATCTTAGCATTAAAATATATTCTGCTTGTGGTTCTGTAAATTCAAAGTTTTTAATAAGTTTTTCTTTTGCTTCTTGGCGAGTTTCACTACTTCTTATTGTAGAGATTACATCATCTAATATATCTACGGCTTTTTTTAGTCATTCTAAGATATGTAGTCTTTCTTTTGCTTTGTTTAATTGGTAAACAGACCTTCTATATACAACTTCCCTTCTGAAATTTATAAATTCTAATAATAGATCTTTTATATTTAATAGTTTCGGCTGTAAGCCTCATTCTGTTAAAACAACATTATTAACGTTAAATCTAGTCTGTAATTCAGTGTATTTATAAAGCATTAATAAAATATGCTCTGGATTTACTCCTTTTTTTAGAGTAATACTAACTCTTATTTTATCTTTGCTGGATTCATCAGTAATATCAACTATACCTTCTATTTTCTTTTGAGCTACAAGGTCTCATATTTTGCTAACTAGATTGGCTTTATTTACTTGATATGGTATTTCATCAATTACGATTATAGGTTGTCATTTTTTGTATTCTATATGAGTTTTTCCTCTTACTATTATAGATCATTTCCCTTTAGAATATACTTTTTTAATATTTTCTGGATCAAATATTATTCATCACGTAGGAAAATCTGGTCATTTTATGATATTCATTATTTCATCGATACTTGCTTCGGGTTTTTCTATTAACAAAAGCAAAGCATCTATTACTTCAGTTAAGTTATGTGGAGGCATATTTGTAGCCATTCATACAGCAATACCCATAGTTCAATTACACAAAAGATTTGGAAATTTGGTTGGTAATACAACTGGTTCTTTTCTTGATTGATCATAGTTATCACGCCAGTCTACAGTGTCTTGATCTATATCTTGAAGCATTTCTTCTGCTATTTTTGTAAGTCTTGCTTCTGTATATCTTTGAGCTGCTGCTCAGTCACCATCAATAGATCAAAAGTTTCATTGTCAATCTATCAAAGGATATCTTAAAGAGAAAGGCTGAGCCATTCTTACTAAAGCTTCATAAACACTACTGTCCCCATGTGGATGGTATTTTCATAGTACTTCTCATACTACAGCTGCTGATTTTTTATATTTTGCATTATGAAATAATTTTAATTCGTACATAGCGTAAAGAATTCTTCTTTGAACAGGTTTTAGTCCATCTCTAACATCTGGTAATGCACGGGATACTATTACTGACATTGCATAGTCTATATAGGATTGTGTTATTTCTTCTTCTACAGGTTTTATATATATCTTTTCATTATTTATCATTTTTATTTATTTATATTTAATTATTTAAATAATTTTTTGCTTCCTCGTCGAAATATAAGGCTTAAAATAGAGGTTTCACCTATTAATGAGAATATCATTAAAATTATTTGACTGGTTTCAAATTGTGGTGTTTTTGAAATGTTAGTTAAAAATATAGATAGATTGGAAAAAATGATTAAATTGGCAGCTAGGGATATTAAAAAGCTAATCGTTATTATGTGTACTAATTTTATGTTTTTTTTCATAAATATTATTTAAATATTTAAAGTTGTAGTAAGTTAAAAAGGTTTGAAGTCCAAAATATAGAGTAATGATTCAGAGTTTAATATCAAGATTTAACTTAATTTGGTTGATAAAATATATATTTATAACAAATGCACACAAATTAGCAATTATTCGTAAATAGAAATCTTCTTTTGTAAAGAATTTTATCAAATATTTTATAAAAAATATGATTATTCAGTTTAAGATGTTCCATATGGTTCAGATTATAGCTATATATAAGGGGTTTTTTCAAAATATGTTTATTATAGTTAAATATATTCCAAAGTTTAATATAAAAAATAAGAAAATTCTTTGTATAAAATGGTAGAAATTTAGATATTTTAGAAATAAAAAATTAATTAGGAAAACTATTATTCAAATCCAATATCATATTTCAAATATTAATTTGTTTCAAGTATAGTTAATATGTTTGGCAAATATAAAAATTTGTATAAGTATAATTACAAGATTTATTAGTCATAATCATAATTTGATATACTCTGGTAATCAAGCAATAAAATTTCGTAGGTCTTTTATTAATTCTTGTAAGTTTAATTTTTTTTCTTTTTTTGTAAAAACTTTTTCTCAATTTAATATTTTTGTTAGTTTATCTTCTTTATTTCCTTCTTTTTTCGATTTTTTATCATAGATTAAGTACCATTTTTTTATTAGGCTAAGTACAAAAAATAAAAGTAATAAATAAATTTGAGTATATACTAAACTTAAATAACTGTTTTTTTTAGAAAAGAAGATATAGATAAAGTTGATTATTACTAAGTTTAAAAACAAAAACCATAATCATTTTATATTATTGGAGATTTTTTTGAATGTTCAGATTATAAATAATACAAATGTGTATATTCAAAAATTTAACAAGCAAAAGTAGTGATATAAATAAAATACATTAGAAGTAGACAAATTTTTAGCTAGATATAATGGAAATGTTAATTCCCAAAAGTACAAACCTATATGGGAAAATAATAATCAATCTTTCCAATTGATAGTATTAGAAATTATAAAAAAGAAAATATTTATAACTAGAATCAGTTGATAAGTTTTTATCAGTCAAAAGAAATTTTTTCCAATTAATAAGATACCTACGTTTATACTTAATCGTCAGATAACAAAAAGATTTTTGATAAAAAAATCTTTTAAAAACTGACTTTTATCTTTAACAAAGTCATCTCCAAGGTTAAAAATGATAAACAACAAAAAAAATAGTGGTACTATACTAAAGTACCAAGTTCATACAAATATAAAATAAGCTATAAATAAGATATGGAAAAAAATTAATATTGCTAGCATTAGATAGGCAAAGCGAAAGTTGATAAAATTATATATTTTAAGATATAACCTATTATAATTGAACCTATAAAAACAGCTAACAGTATTTTAAATTGTTTTTTTCTAATGAAGAATTTTAAAATCCAGAAAATAAATCAAAAGATATTAAAAATTATCAAATAATAAAAAATTCATCCTATAAGATTATAATTTTCTAAATTGACTAATGATAGTTGATTTGTAAATTTAATATAAAATAAATAAAAAATAAGCCATATATTTACAAAAATATAAAATAGTTGAATATATTCTGTTATTCAAAATGTATAATTATCTAGATGTTTTAGTTTTAAATTAAATTCTTTTAGTAGTAATACAATATATAATCCAATTTTTCAAAAAATTTGATAAAACTGTTCATGAAGGGAAGGTTTTATATTTTTTATTTTTTTTAATTTTTGAGCTTTTTCATATTTTTCTATTTCTACTAATATATCAAAATCTGATAATGTATCTTCTAATAATTTCTTCTTTTCAATTTCTTTTTGTCTATTTATACCTTCTAATTCTATATTTTCCATTAATTGAAGAGTTGTTTCTAGTAGTTTTGTTAGTTTCTCAATATTTGTACTTTTTTTTAGTTTCAACAATTCTCATAAAAGATTTTCTAATTCCCTTATTTTTTTAGGAGAGACGAAATTTTTATATTGTTTTATTATTTTATTTCAGTCTTTAATTGTTTCATCGATAAATTCTCTTAATTTCAAAAGTTCGTTTTTTTCTGTTTTTTCTTTTTGTTTTGATTTTGTTGTTTCTATTTTGATTTGTTGTTTTTTTATTTGATTTATTAATGTTTTTATTTTTTCTTCTGGTAAAGGTTTTAATACATTGTTTAAGTAAGTGATATTTTGTTGAAAATTTAAAATTTCTAATATTTGAATTGCATCTTTTAAACTATTTGCAGGAAGATAAGCTGTTAAATTTTTAAAATCTTCAAATGATAATTTTACTAATATACTACCAAAACTATTTATATTTTCAGAAAAAGGAGTTGTAGATAATACTACTAGTCATTTTTTGTTTAACAGTTTTTTTAGTTCAAGGGGATCATTTATTTCAAATATAATTTGAATAGAATTTCAAGTTTTTTGATCTGTTTTTATTAAATTTTTAACTTTTTCATTTTGAGGTATTAAAATAGAAAATTTGTAGAACATTAATTCAAATTTAGGTTTTTAAATCATTGAAAATAAAGATAAAATGATTATTATGAAATAATAATTTTTAAAATTATATATTTTTAAATTTATTAGTCAAATTTTTATTTAAGTTCATATAAAAATCAAGATGAGTTATATATTGGATCAATTTTTTGATGAAAGTACTATGTCAGTACATTTTAAGGAAGGAGTTCATATAATGAGAAAAAAATGAAAGCCTTGAAATTGGGAAACAGAAATTTTAGAGGAAAAGCCTACAAAAACCTATTTGCTTAATTTGATTAATAATTTGTATAAAGAGGTGGAAGAAAAATCTGATAGTTTTTTAGAGATAGATAAAAATTTTTCAAAAGTATTACAAATTTGACCTTATAGAACAGTGATAGTATTACCACCTTTATCGGATTGAATAGAGATTACTGTTGTTAAACCAGTAAAAAAATTAACTATTGAAGATTATGACTTACCTAAGGAAGTGCTAGATTTGTTTAGAGATAGAGCAAAAGGAATTTTGATTTCTGGGTCTCCCGGAGAATGAAAAACAACCTTTGCTCAAGCTTTAGTTGAGTTTTATGTGAAACAGAAAAAAATAGTAAAAACAATTGAGTCTCCTAGGGATTTGTTGGTTCCTGATGAAGTAACTCAATATAGTTTTTCTTATGCTCCTCATAGTGAAATAAGAGATATATTGCTTTTGTCTAGGCCAGATTTTACAATATATGACGAGGTTAGAAATCAAGAAGACTTTATTTTATTTAAGGATTTAAGATTAGCTGGTATATGATTAGTTTGAGTAATACATGCTACCAATCCAATTGATTCTGTACAAAGATTTCTGTGAACTATAGAAATGTGAGTTATTCCTCAGGTAGTAGATACTGTAATTTTTATTAAATGAGGTAATATACATCAGATATTAAGATTAAAACAAGTGGTGAAAGTCCCAGAGTGAATGCAATCTGAAGATTTAGCTCGTCCGGTAATACAAGTATATGATTTTTATACTGAAGAAGTGTTATATGAAATATATACTTATGGAGAGCAAGTAGTCGTGGTTCCTATTTCACAAATTGAAAAAAGAAAAAGTTCTCCTATACAAGAATATGCTGCTAGATATTTACAGGAGTATTTATCTGATTTGTATGATTTTCCTATAATTGTAAAACCAGAAGGAGATAATAGTATAAAGATATATATTCCTTCTAATAAAAGAGGTCAGGTGATATGAAAAGGTTGAGAAAATATTTCTGAGTTAGAAAGAAGCTTATGAGTTTCTATTAATGTAAAAAATTTAGAAGATATCGAAGACTGAAAAGGATTAGTGGATTTTAAAATTGAAAAGAAGAAAAAATGAAAGAAAGATGTTATAATATTGGATTTTTGATCTGAATTAGCAAATAAAGATATTTTGGTTAAAATATGACAAGATATATATAAATTTACTACAGACAAAAAATGAAAAATTCAATTAAAAAAGAAAAAGCTTGTTCAAGATATAGAAAAATTTGGTGTTAAAGTTTTAAATTATATGTAGTAGAAAAAAATGAATGGTTCATTTCGTTTTTGAAAAATTGTAGCGACTATTTGACCTTCTTTAAAAAAGGAAACTATATTAAAAAGATTTGTTAATTATGTAGATGTTTTTAGAATAAATTTATCTCATTGAGGTTTGCCAGAGGCTCAAAAGTATGTTGAAATTATTCGTAAAATAGATGCATCAAAGGCTATAATGTTTGATACAAAAGGACCAGAAGTTAGAGTTAAAAATTCTAATATTATTGATATTTCTAAAAGAAAAAAAATTGATATTTATTTTTCGCCTGATATGGTAGAAAGTGATGATATTTATATAGATTATCCTTTTTTATCAGAGATAAAAAAAGGAGTAATATTAATAATTGATGATAATAAGGTAGTATTAAGAGTAGATGCTGTAAAAGATGATAGATTGGTTGCGAAAGTTTTAATGGGTTCGGAAATATTACCTAATAAGTCTGTAAATTTTAAATGATATTCTCCTAAGTTAGATTTTTTGACAGAAGAAGATAAGAATTGAATATTATGGGCTATAAAAAATCATATTGTATTTATTGCGGTATCTTTTGTAAGAGATGCTAATGATATTTTACAGTTAAGAAAATTTTTATCAGAAAATTGATGAGAGTATATTAAGATAATTAGCAAGATAGAAACAATAGATGCTTTAGAAAATATTGATGATATTATCAAACTTTCTGATTGAATAATGATAGCTAGATGAGATTTAGGTGCAGTTATTCCATTAGAAAGTTTAACAAGAGTTCAACTAGATATTATAAAAAAATGTAATATGTATTGAAAACCTGTTATAGTTGCTACTCAAGTATTACCTACTATGGTCTCTAGTCCTGTACCTACAAGGGCTGAGGTTGATGAAGTTGTATATAATATTAAGCATTGAGTAGATGCTTTTATGTTATCGGAAGAAACAGCAGTTGGGAAGTTTGTAGGAGAAACTTTGGAGCGATTAAATAATATTATTTTAAGTAATCAAGATATAGTAGATGTAGATTATGGTTATAATGATTTGTATATTGATAAATGAAATGAGATTACTGATTATATAATATGGCAAGCTTATAAGACTTCTAAAAGTTTAGATATAAAAGCTATAATATGTCCTACTGAAACAGGATATACTCCTACAAGACTTTCTACTTTGAAGCCTTCTGTTCCTATAATAGCTTTCACTAAATCAGATGAAACTTTTAAATATCTTAATATTTTATGGGGGGTAAAAGCTTATAAAATTAGTGATTGATTTGATTATGAGAAGATAAAGACTTTGTGAAAGGAGATTGTAAAAGTTGTTTTAAGAGGGAATGTTAACATTGATGATAAAATTTTGATAGTGCATTCTACTATTGCTCAAAATATACCTTGAATGATAAATGGTATGGAGATTTATAAATATAAAGATATGTAATGCTTTTGAAATATTTTAAATATTTTGTTTTTTCCCAAATAGTTGTGTTGATTTTTGTTTTGTTTTGATTAATTAACTTAGCTAAAAGCATAAATTTTTACGATAAGGATTTATTTTGAAATATAGTGATAGTTGCAGATTTTTCCAAATCTATGTGAAAAACTACTATTATTTGAAAATATGGACGTGAAGTTATAAAAATAAATCTAGAAAAGTTGATTATTAATAATTTGATTTCTGAGTGATATAAGCGATGATTAGTAGTTTTTGCTAACAAATGATATTATTATATTCCGCCTACTAATGATTTAGAAACATATTTTACTATATTGTCTGGTTTAGACTGGAAGCAGTTTAGCCAAGGTAGTAATCGGTATGATGGATTAAGAAAATTTGCTTATTATTCTTCAACAGGAGATATATGAATTTTTTTATCGGATTTTGATTTTAATATAGATAAAAAACAGTTAGATACATT
>Ga0256836_1000392_pt1 | contig 23901 bp, 22 predicted proteins | sample 4561380metaG_FD_185974 | JGI IMG/M metagenome (GOLD analysis project Ga0256836, IMG submission 185974) | Hydrothermal vent microbial communities from Guaymas Basin, Mexico - 4561-380 | ecosystem: Environmental > Aquatic > Marine > Hydrothermal vents | place: Mexico: Guaymas Basin | collected...
AGACAACTCGTGCAATGAAGCTAGTAAGTACTGCTAAGCTTCGTCGTGCAGAGGAGCTTGCAAAACGCTCTCGTCTTTATTCTGCAAAAATGAATCAGGTTATTGCCGAAATAGCTGGACGCATAAAGTGTAATAAAATTGGTGGTATAGATAATCGTTGTTTTAACGATATTGATTCACCAAAAGTTGTTGACATTATTTTTGTAACTGCAGATAAAGGTTTATGTGGTGGATTTAATATTCAAACTATTAAAGCTGTTAAAAAACTTATAGCAGAGTATAAAGATAAAAATGTAAAAGTGCGTTTACGCGGAATCGGTAAAAAAGGTATTGAGTTTTTTAAATATAACGAAGTTGAACTTTTTGATTCTGTTTTAGGACTTAGTTCTAAACCAGATAAAGTTAAGTCTGATGATTTTATCATATCTTCTGTAGAAGATTTTAAAGATGGTAAAGTTGATGCTATTCATATGGTATATAATGGTTATAAAAATATGATAACTCAAGAGTTACATGTTAAAACAATATTACCAGTAGATACTAGTAAACTTGAGTGCTCAGAAAATAAAAAGTCAGTGTTAGAAATTGAAGCTCAAGATGAAGAGCATATGCTTGATTCTTTAGTAAATAAATATGTTCAATACAATATGTATTATGCATTAATTGATTCTGTTGCAGCTGAACATTCAGCTCGTATGCAGGCTATGGATACTGCAACTAATAATGCAGCAGATATGGTTAGTTCATTAAATGTTCAATATAATAAAGCGCGTCAAGCTGCTATTACTACAGAACTGATAGAAATTATCAGTGGTGTGGAGTCTATGAAATAATGGAGAAAAATATGATTGGTAAAATTAGCCAGGTTATGGGCCCGGTTGTTGATGTTGATTTTGATGGTTATCTTCCAGTAATTAACGAAGCGATTGAAGTTAAAGTAAATTTAGAAGGTAATGAACACCGTCTAGTTTTAGAAGTTGCTGCTCACTTAGGTGATGGTCGTGTAAGAACGATTGCAATGGATATGAGTGAAGGTCTTGTTCGTGGTATGGATGCTACTGCAACTGGTGCTCCTATTAAAGTTCCTGTTGGGGAAAAAGTACTAGGTCGTATCTTTAATGTTATTGGTGAGACTATTGATGGTGGAGATCAGATTACTGATGCTCCTACTTGGTCTATTCACCGTGAGCCACCAGCTTTAGTTGATCAATCAACTGCAACAGAGATGTTTGAAACTGGTATTAAAGTAGTTGATTTACTTGCTCCTTATTCTAAGGGTGGTAAAGTTGGACTATTTGGTGGTGCTGGTGTTGGTAAAACAGTTATTATTATGGAGCTTATTCACAATGTTGCTCACGGTCATGATGGTTTATCTGTATTTGCTGGTGTTGGTGAGAGAACTCGTGAAGGTAATGACCTTTACCATGAGATGAAAGACTCAAATGTACTTGACAAAGTTGCACTGTGCTATGGTCAAATGTCTGAGCCTCCAGGAGCAAGAAATCGTATCGCACTTACTGGTCTTACAATGGCTGAGTATTTCCGTGATGAGAAAAACCTTGATGTACTAATGTTTGTTGATAATATCTTCCGTTTTGCACAATCAGGTTCAGAGATGTCAGCTCTTCTTGGTCGTATCCCATCAGCTGTTGGTTACCAACCAACTCTAGCTCGTGAGATGTCAGCTCTTCAAGATAGAATTACATCAACTAAGTCTGGTTCAATTACATCTGTTCAAGCTGTTTATGTACCAGCAGATGACTTGACAGATCCAGCTCCAGCTTCTGTTTTTGCTCACTTAGATGCAACAACAGTTCTTAACCGTAAAATTGCTGAAAAAGGTATCTATCCTGCAGTTGATCCACTAGATTCAACTTCAAGATTACTAGATCCTCAGATTTTAGGTGAAGAGCATTATAATGTAGCTCGTGGTGTTCAACAAACACTTCAAAAGTATAAAGACTTACAAGATATCATTGCGATTCTTGGTATGGATGAACTTTCTGAAGATGATAAAAATGTTGTTGAGCGTGCTCGTAAAATTGAGAAATTCCTTTCTCAACCATTTTTTGTTGCTGAAGTATTTACAGGTGCTCCTGGTAAATATGTATCATTAGCAGATACTATCAAAGGGTTCAAAGGGATCTTAGATGGTGAGTATGACCACATGCCAGAAGGTGCTTTCTATATGGTTGGTGGTATCGATGAGGCTATTGCAAAAGCTGAAAAGCAAAAATAGTCAAAAACACTAACTAAAGGACTGAAATGGAAAAGTTAAAACTTGAGATTTTAACACCTAATGGCTCTATCTTTGATGGTGAAGCTGTTAGTGTAACTCTTCCTGGTGAAGAGGGTGAGTTTGGTGTGTTAGCACACCACTCTTCTTTATCAACTCTACTAGAAGCTGGTGTTGTTGATATCGAAAAAGAAGATAAATCAGTCGAGTCAATTTTAATCAACTGGGGTGTTGTTCAAGTTGATGAAGAAAAAGTTATTATTTTAGTTGAGGGTGCAGTTGCTATCCGTGGTGAAAATGAGAGTGAAGTTGCAAGTGCTTTAGAAGATGCTAAAGCACTTATTAACAGTATAGCTGATTCAGATCCAGCTATTGCTTCTGTTTCTGCTAGAATTGAAACAGCTGCTCAGAAATTAATCTAAGTAATGACTAACGATATAATCGATTTTTATTTAAAAAGTCATCCAGTTACTATTGGTGTATTGGCTCTTTTGTCAATATACTTTATAGTGATGAACTGGGTGTTCTTCTATCGCTATTTTTCATTAAATAGCTGGTATTCTCGTGAAAACAACTCTTTAGAATCTTTATTAATGGGTGCTTCAACTGTTAGTCAATCATCTTTTTTAAATAACTTTATAAAAACTAATTCAACTATGAGTAAAGAGGTTTTTGATCTTTCTATACTTGCTGCAACTAGAGAAGCTACTAAAGGTTTATCTATACTTTCTATATTTGCTTCAACTACACCTTTTATAGGTTTATTTGGTACTGTTGTATCTATCCTTGATACATTTAGTCATATAGGTCAAACTAGCGGTGGTATGTCTATTATCTCTAGTGGTGTTTCAGATGCATTGGTTGCAACTGCTTCTGGTATATTTGTAGCTATATTTGCTTATACTTATCATCAGATACTTAAGAGAAAGTCTTATGAGATTATTAGTTTTATCAATATGCAAAGTGAAGCTCTTCAAGCTCGCAATGTTAACTAGAGTTCTTTAAAAATGTATGATTGGGATGATAAGCCTGAGTTAAATATTACACCACTTGTTGATGTAATGTTAGTTCTTTTAGCTATACTTATGGTTATAGCTCCAAATATTATATATGAAGAAAACATTAGACTCCCTCAAGGTTCTGCATCTCAGCAACTTGCAAAAATACCACCTGTTCATATAAGTATAAATGATAAAAAAGTTTTAAAAGTAAATAAAGATATATATGATTTAAACTCTTTTATGGATAATTTCTCTGCTTATGCTAAGGGATTGGATTTAAAAGCTACTGTTTTAATTAGTGCTGATAAAAATTTAGACTATGGATTAGTTATGTCTGTTATTGCAGCTGTTAAACAAGCTGGATTTACTGATATATCATTAGCAACAAATGGATAGATCTAATTCATATTTTTTTATAAGTGGTTTTATCTCTTTATCACTTTTTTCTTTAATCGTTTTATTGTTTTTTCAGATGGTGTTATCAAAACCAAAACCTAAAATATATGCATTAAAAAAAGATACATTTATATCTGTTTCTTTTGAAATACCTAAAAAAAAAGAGATTGTAAAAAGTACAAAACAGGTAAAAGTAGATACTCCAACACCTGTAGTAGAAAAGCAAGAGGTTGATGTTACAAATCTTTTTAGTGATGTTTGGACAAAAAAAATAAAATCAAAAAAGAAAAAAGAACCTAAAAAAGAGATAAATAAAAGGCTTCAAAAAGTTTTAAACAATACTAAAAAAGTTGCTGTTAAAAAAACTGTTACAAAACCAAAAAAGGTTGAAAAAGTTGTATCAACTGGTAATGAAGTTAATGAATATCGTGCTAAAATTCAGGCTATAGTTTACGATAGCTTTAATCCTCCTCAAAACTCTCAAGGATATAGTGTTATAGCTGTAATTTACTTAAGTGCTATGGGGAAAGTTGATGATTTTAGAGTGCTTAGATATTCTGAAAATGAACTATTAAATAAAGAATGTGATAGACTTAGAGATAAGCTTATGCATAAACTTTTTCCAAAAAATCCAGACAATAAGTCTGGTAATTATAAAATAATATTAACTTCAAAGGAATAAATTTGAAAACTATTTTTTCGTTATTGATTTTTGTATCGTTACTCTTTAGTGATGCCACTATAGAAGTGATAAAAAAAGTTGATGCTTTACCATCTTTAGCTGTTGAGGATTCTTCACAAGATTATAGTGAAACTTTTAAATTAAAATTTTACAAAACTTTAGTTTCTGATCTAAATGTTATATCTATATTTAATGTTGATAGACATTATAGAAAAGTAGATTTTTTGCAAGATAGAGTTGATGTGGCAAATAAAGATATGGATTATGTTTTAAGATATTCATTATCTAGGGGTGATTCTAATTCTTTATTTGTAAAAATAAAATTATTGCAAAATGATAAAGAAGTTTTGTATAAAAGATACAAGATCGGTAGAGATAATATTTATATGTTTATATCTCATGCAATAGCTTATGATATAAATGAGTTTATGGGTAGACCATCTGTTGCATGGATGAAACGAAAAGTTATATTTTCAAGGATAATAGCTCCTATGAAAAGTGAGATAATAATATCTGACTATACATTATCTTATCAACAAGTTGTTGTAAAAGGTGGATTTAATATATTTCCAAAATGGGCAAATGAAAAACAAAATTCATTTTATTTTACATCATTAGATGGTAAAAGACCAACTTTAAAATATGTTGATACTAGAAAAGGTATAAGTAGAACCATAATGTCTAGTGATGGTATGATGATTTGTTCAGATGTAAGTAGAGATGGTAAAAAATTACTTTTGACAAAAGCACCAAATGGACAACCAGATATATATCTTTATGATGTTATTACTCATAAAACAAAAAGGATTACTAAATATTCAGGTATAGATGTAAATGCTCAGTTTATGGATAATGATTCAAAAATAGTTTTTGTGTCCAATAGATTAGGATATCCAAATATTTTTTCAAAAAGTTTAGATGCAAATGATGTAAAACAGATGGTTTTTTATGGAAAAAGTAATTCTGCATGTTCAGCTAATGGTGAATATATAGTTTATAAATCAAGAGAGAGCTCAAACAGTTTTTCAAGAAATACATTTAATTTACATCTTATCTCAACAAAAACAAATTTTATAAGAAGATTAACAGCTGTTGGTATAAATGAATTTCCAAGATTTTCAAGAGATTCTGATGCTATCCTTTTTATTAAAAATTACAAAGGTCAAAGCTCTATAGGTATTATTAGATTAAATTACAATAAGAATTACCTTTTTCCACTAAAATATGGAAAAGTTCAATCTATGGATTGGTAAGATATACGATTATTATAATTTTTTGGTATAATAATTCAATTTTAAAGTATAGGATAATAAATATGAAAAGTATCGTATTTTCTAGTGTTACTGCAGCACTTTTAATTTTTACTGGTTGTTCAACAAAAAAACCAGCGGTTGATGAGAAAGAGATTCAAACAAGAGCACAAGAAGTTGCACCTGTTCAAACAGAGACAGTTATATCTGAGGACTCTTCTGTGAGTAGTTATGGAGAAAGTATCAACTCTAGAAGTGGTATGAAGAATATTTCAGAGTTAGAAAATGAGCTTAAATCTGTGTATTTTGATTTTGATAAATTTTCTATCCGCTCAAATATGCAAGACACTCTTTCAAAAGATGCTTCTATAGTAAAAGAAGAGGCAAATGGTTATAGTGTAAAACTAGAGGGTAATTGTGATGAATGGGGAAGTGATGAATATAACTTTGCACTAGGTCTAAAAAGAGCTCAAAGTGTTAAAAAAGCTATGGTTGCAGAGGGTGTTCCAGCTGAATCTATAACTATGGTAAGTTATGGTGAAAGTAATCCAATATGTCATGAGAAAACTCAAGAATGTTGGGCTAAAAGTCGTCGTGTAGATTTTAAACTTCTTCCATAGTCTTTTTATGAACAATAGACTTTTAGTTGCTTCTTGTGCAACCATTTTCTCTATAAATCTTTTTAGTGCCGAGCCATCTGCGTTTGGTGCTGGAGATTTAGATAATCCAGAGCCTTATGGTCTTAGTAAAAGTGAAAAAATAGTTTTAGAAAACAAGAATGAAATAAAAGATGTTTTAAATAGAACTAAAAAGCAAACTTATCAGATTGACTCTCTTCGTGAAAGAGTTGATGGTATTCAAAGTATTGTTGAAAATTTAACTAGAAATTCACATCAAAACAAGATTGATTTAGGGCATTTAGAAGATAAAATTGTTCAGGATTTAAATAACTCCAATGAGTATGAAAAAAGAGTTTCAAAGATATTAGAAGAAAATGTTAAGAAGATAGATGATATCAGCTTAAAGTTAGAACACTTAAGCAAATTGGTAAATAATATAGAACTTACTTTTATAACAAAAGATGAGTTTAATGGCTTAGTTAGTGATTTTAATAATTTTAAGAAAATTTTAAAATCAGAATTAAAAACTCAAGATGTTAAAAAAGTTTCACAAAAAAAGAATAGAACTAATTGGGAAATTTTAAAAGATGCAGAGGCAAATTTTGAAAAAAAACATTATACAGATGCTATTCGTGATTATGAATACTTAATAAAACAAAATTTTAAACCAGCTTATTCTCACTATATGATAGGTGAGATGAAGTTTAGAAGAAAAGACTATGCGGAGGCAATAGCGTATTTTAAAAAAAGTGCAGAGCTTTATTCTAAGGCAAAATATATGCCTAGTTTAATGTTACATACTGCTATGGCTATGGAAGCTACAGGAGATAGTAAAAATGCAAAGGCTTTTTATAATGCGATAGCTTCTAGTTATCCAGATACAAAAGAAGCAACTGTTGCTCTTAAAAATTTGGAAAGTATGAAATAATATGTTAAAATCAAAAAATTTAAAAAATAAGGTATATAAATGTCAATAGAAGCAAATCAAATCGTATCGATTGAATACGAAGTTCGTGATGGTGATAAAGTAGTAGATAGTAATGTTGGTCAAGCTCCATTAGTTTTTATGTTTGGAAAAGGTCAAATTATCCCTGGACTTGAAAATGGTCTTAAAGATATGGCAGTTGGTGAAAAAGCAGATTTACTTGTAAAAGCTGAAGAAGCTTATGGTGAGAGAAATGAAGAAGCTATACAAGAGGTTCCAAAAGACCAATTTGCTGGGATTGATTTAGAAGAGGGTATGACTCTTTATGGTCAAAGTGAAGATGGTGGAACTGTTCAAGTTGTAGTTAAAGAGATAGGTGAAGAAAATGTTATCATCGACTTTAATCACCCTTTAGCTGGTAAAGATTTAATGTTTAGTGTAACACTTAGCAATGTAAGAGATGCTTCTGCTGAAGAGTTAGCTAGTGGAATCCCTGTTGAAAATCAACAACCAGATGATGGATGTTGTGGAACTGGTGGTGGATCAGGATGTGGTTGTCACTAAGTTTTTTTTAATACCCTTTTTAGGGTATTATTTAGAAGTAAATTTTGATTTATTTCTAAATGATAATAATTTATTAGGAGATTAAGTATGAGTAAAAAAGTAGCTATGATTTTTTCGGGACAAGGTTCTCAAGTAGGTGGGATGGGAAGATGTTTTTATGATAATTCTGAATTAGCTCAGAAGATGTTCTTAGAAGCTAGCACAAGGATAGGTATTAGTTTTAAAGATTTAATATTTGAAGATGATGAAAGACTTCATCAGTCTAGATATGCTCAACCTGCTATTTTGTTGGTACAGATGATTGCATATAAACTTTTTAAAAAATCTTGTCCAAATGTTAAAATAGAGCTATTTTTAGGACACTCTCTTGGTGAGTTTACAGCTTTATGTGCTAGTGGTGCTATAGATTTTGCAGATGCGATAGAACTTGTGTATAAAAGAGGTTGTCTTATGGAGGATGTTTTTTCTTCTATGGAAGCTGGTATGATGGTTATAGTAAAGTTAGATGATGCTAAAGTAGAAGCTATATGTGAAGAAGCAAGGAGAAATGGTAAAAAGATTTGGCCTGCAAATTATAATCAAGATGGTCAGATAGTAGTAGCTGGAATAAAAAGTGATTTACATGAGTTGGAAGAAACTTTTAAAGAAGCAGGTGCTAAAAGAGCTATGTTATTAAATATGTCTGTTGCTAGTCATTGTGAGCTTTTGAAACCAGCACAAGAACCATTAGAAGAATTGATGCAAAGTATGATAAATGATAATTTTGAAGCTCCAATTATATCTAATGTAACTGCAAGTCCTTATTCTACGAAAGAAGAAGCAGTTAAGTTACTTAAAGAACAACTTATTAAACCTGTAAAATACAAGCAGTCTATTGCATCTATATCTGACAAGATAGAAATTGCTATAGAGTTTGGACATGGTGTAATTCTTAAGAACTTAAACAAAAGGATTGCAAAAGATATGATTACTTTAAATGTTTCTGATATGGCTACTTTATCAGAAGTAAAAGAGGAATTTTTTGATTAGATGAATGTAACTATTGTTCAGTTTGCTCCTAGATTAAATCGCTCAAATTTAGAATATATCTCTACTTTAATTGAGAATTATTCTAAAGAAAGTGATATGGTAGTTTTTCCAGAATTAGCATTAAATGGTTATCTTTTACAAGATAAGTTATATGAAGATGCATTTGATATAGAAGAATTGAGTGAATTGGAGACTCTTAGTAAAGATATAGATATAGTTGTTGGTTGTGCTATAAAAGATAATGGGGTATTTAGAAATACTGCTTTATACTTTAGTGATGGAGAACTTCTTTCAAAACACTACAAAGTACATCTTCCTAACTATGGTATGTTTGAAGAGGCTAGATACTTTAAAGCTGGAGATATTTTTGAAAGTTTTATAAGTAAGTTTGGAAAAGTATCTATGCTTGTTTGTGAAGACTTATGGCATAAAAGTGTCCATCACGACCTTATAGAAGAAAATCCAGATATCATTATAGCACTTGTTGCATCTCCTGCTCGTGGTTTTAGCGATGATGGTTTAGAGATACAAAAAAAATGGTACGACATCATAAAAACAGTTGCATCTGAGTGTGAGTCAAAAGTTATATTTGTAAACCGTGTAGGTTTTGAAGATGGACTTGGTTTTTGGGGTGGAAGTTGTATCTTAGATGAAAAAGCAAATATTTTAAAACAGTTACCTCTACATAAAACAGATATACAAACTTTCAATATATAGGAATTTAAAAAATGAAAATAGCAATAATGGGTGCGATGCCCGAAGAGATAGCACCGATACTTGAAAAAATTGGAGAGTATAGAACAACAACTTATGCAAAAAATACTTATTATGAAGCTACATATAAAGGTGTAGAATTAGTTATAGCTTACTCAAAGATTGGTAAAGTTTTTTCAACTCTTACAGCTACTACTATGATAGAGCATTTTGGAGCAGAAAAACTACTTTTTTCAGGTGTCGCTGGTGCTGTTTCACCTGAACTTAGAGTAGGGGATTTAGTAGTTGCTACTAAACTTTCTCAACACGATTTAGATATAACTGCATTTGGACATCCGTTTGGTTATGTTCCTGAGGGTGCTGTTTTTGTTGAGGCAGATAAAGAGTTGATAGAGTTATCTAAAAAAGTTGCTTCATCTATGGGTAAGGTTGTAAAAGAGGGTATTATTGCTACTGGTGATCAGTTTGTAGCAGATGAAAAAAGAAAAAACTGGATAGGAGATACTTTTAAAGCAGATGCTTTAGAGATGGAGGGTGCTTCTGTTGCTGTTGTTTGTGATGCTTTAAATGTGCCATTTTTTATACTTCGTTCGATTAGTGATGCTGCTGATATGGATGCTAGTTTCTCTTTTGATGAGTTTTTACAAACGAGTGCTATTATAAGTGCAGAGTTTGTTATAAAAATGTTAGATGAGATAGTATCTTAATGGCTTCTATAGTTCCTTCTAAAAAGATAATGTCGAAGCTTGGTAAAACAAATGCTGAGTTTGAACTTATACAAGAGGGCGATAAAATTTTAGTTGGTCTTAGTGGTGGTAAAGATTCTTTAACTATGATACATGCTATGAAAGAGCAACTTCGCCGTGCTCCTTTTAAGTTTGAATTTTTAGCTGTAACTATTGGTTATGGTATGGGTGAGAATTTTGATGAGTTAGTGAAGCATTGTAAAGAGTACGATATCCCACATATTGTTCATAATACAAATACTTATGAGTTAGCAGAAGAAAAGATAAGAAAAAATTCATCTTTTTGTAGCTTTTTCTCCCGTATGAGAAGGGGTTATCTTTATAGTATAGCACTTGAAAATGGATGCAATAAAGTAGCTCTTGGTCACCATATGGATGATGCAGCTGAGAGTTTTTTTATGAACTTTATATATAATGGTCAGTTAAGAAGTTTAGCACCAAAGTATAAAGCTGAAAATGGTCTTATAGTTATCCGTCCACTTATACAGATGAGAGAGAGACAGCTTCGTGCATTTGTAGAGGATAACGGTATAAATGCTATAGGAGATGAGGCTTGTCCTGCTATGCGATTTGATGTTAAGATGCCTTATGCCCGTGCAAAGATGAAAGATATGTTAGCAAATATGGAAGATGAATTTCCATCTCTATTTACAAGTCTAAATGCTTCTTTTAAAAATATCTCTCAAGATAGTTTTTTTGACAAAGAGAAGTTTTCTTTATAAGTAAATTATATTATGTCTAAAAGAATTTTTATAACAGCTACAAATACAGATATAGGTAAAACATACACTACAAAACTTTTGTTAGAAGAGTTTGCCTCTCGTGGTTTTAAAGTTGGCGTTATAAAACCTATAGAAACAGGTGTTATAGACGGTATTTGCCCAGATGGTGATGTTTTATTGTCTTTAGTTAAGAGATTAAATCCAAATTTTAAAGATATAACTATAAAAGATATCGTTCCAATTCAATATGAATTACCTTCTGCTCCGTTTATAGCTTCGGGTGGTACTAAAATCGATTTAAAAAAGATAGATAAGGCTATCGAAAAACTTGAAAAACTATGTGATATCTTACTTATAGAGGGTGCAGGTGGTCTTTATGTACCAGTTGATGATGATACTATGATGTATGATTTAATAAAGTATTTTAAAGCTAATGCTTTGTTAGTTACACATTGTTCATTAGGATGTATAAATGATACACTTTTAAGTAAAAAGTTATTAGATATAGAAGGTATAAATAATTTTGTTGCATTTAATTGTCGTGAAAATGATAATAATTTTAAAACTATAAGTGAACCATATTTTTTAAAAACTAATTTTAATGTTTTGAAAGTTTATAAAGATATAGACAAAATTTGTGATGTATTGTATAATTTGTAAAATTTTAGGGGTTAGAATATGCAACACTTGATAAGAACTGATGATTTTACAAAACAAGAGATAGAAGAACTTTTAGCGGATGCTAAGAAGTTTAGTGATGGTAAGTTTTATAGAGTTTTACAAGATAAAATTATTATAACTTTATTTTTTGAAAATTCAACAAGAACAAAAAGTTCTTTTGAAATAGCTGCAAAAAGATTAGGTGCTGAGATAGTTCATCTTGATGTTGCTAAAAGTTCTACAAAAAAAGGTGAAACTCTTGTAGATACTGCTATGAATTTAGATGCTATGGGTCCAGATGCTATCATAGTTAGACATCAAAACTCTGGTGTTCCTCAAATACTTTCTCAAAGTACAAAAGCTTCTATCATAAATGCAGGGGATGGTGCTCATGCTCATCCAACCCAAGCACTTTTAGATCTTTTTACTTTAAAAGAACATTTTCATGATTTGGAAGGAAAAAAAATAGCCATAGTTGGAGATATAAAAAATTCAAGAGTAGCAAATTCAAATATAGAACTTTTAACTCGTTTTGGTATGGAGGTTATTCTTGTTGCTCCTCCACATTTCTTACCAAAAACTTCACTTAAAACTACAAATCATCTTTATGAAATTATTGATGAGGTAGATGCCATTATGAGTTTAAGAACTCAAACAGAAAGACATTCATCTCAAAGTTATGCTTCATTGAAGGATTATGCAAGTGATTTTTGTATAACTGAAGAGTTGGTTGAAGATAGAGATATTATACTTTTACATCCAGGCCCAGTTCATAGAAATATAGATATATCAGATGCTCTTTTAGCTGATGAAAGATGTAAGGTATTACAACAGGTTGCAAACGGTGTTTCTATGAGAATGGCTGTTCTTAAAAAGCTTATATTAAAGTCATAGATGAGTTTTGAGAAATTAAACTCTTTTGGTAAAAGAAGAGAGCCTTTTTTATTTATATCTGACTTTAAAGGTCAAGATGTGAAAGTTTTTGAATTACAAAATATTGTAGATGAAGATATTGAATTTTGTATAGATAAAAATTATAAGTATAAAAGGCATAATGATTCTTTAGAAAAATCATCAATACCGTTTGAATTATATAAAGAAAAGTTTTATAAGATTCAAGAACATATAAAAAATGGTGATACATACTTATTGAATTTAACTCAACCAACAAATATAAAAACAAATTTAAGTTTAAAAGAGATTTATAATCGAGCAAATGCTCACTATAAATTGAGATTTAAAGATAAATTTGTTTGTTTCTCTCCTGAATCGTTTATTCAAATAAAAGATGATAAAATCAATACTTATCCAATGAAAGGCACTATAAATGCCAATATCTTTAATGCCAAGGAAAAAATACTTTCAGATAAAAAAGAGATGGCAGAACATATTATGGTTGTAGATCTTTTAAGGAATGATTTAAGTATGGTATCTAAAAATGTAAAAGTAGATGATTTTAGATATATTCAAAAAATAGATGCTGGAGAGATTAAGTTACTTCAAGTTAGTTCACATATAAGTGGTGAATTAGAAGATGATTGGCATAGTAAGATAGGTAGTATTTTAAAAACACTTTTACCTGCAGGAAGTATTAGTGGGACACCTAAAAGAAAAACTCTAGAAATAATCGAAGATACCGAAGGGTATAATCGTGGTTTTTTTACTGGTATTTTTGGTGTATATGATGGGTATTCATTAGATAGTGGTGTTATGATAAGATTTATTGAAAAAAAAGATAATGAATATATCTATAAAAGTGGTGGGGGAATCACATGCGATAGTGATGTGATTGCTGAGTATCAGGAGTTATCAGATAAGATTTATTTACCATAGTTTATATTATATTTTGGCATTTTTTTTACATATTTGCTTAGTTGGATTGTTTAGTGTTGGTTTGTATATAGTTTATTTTCCATTTTTTTTATTTTCATTATATATTTTATATCGTTATTATGACTTTTTTTCATTTAAATTATTTTTCCTATATACAAGTTTTATATTTTTGTTTATGCAAACTGAATTTTATAATGATATGGTTTTTTATATATATTTTTACTTTGATATCTTTACAAATATGTTCTATGTAGATAATGTTGTTTCATATATATTGCTCTTTTTACATCTGTTAATTTTATCAAGTAAAAAGATTAATAACTCTATTAGATTATGGGCTTAATGTTATATTAATTTTATTTGATTATATTTCCATATAACATAAAAATGAATGAAGTATAAGAGATCTGTTATCAATTAAATGAATAATAATATTTATTTAACAAATGATCTTTACTGTAAAAGGAAAAATATGAGAACTTCATGGGTTAAAAAAAGAGAGAATGATTCTGTTCGGACACAGATGCATTATGCTAAAAAAGGTATAATTACTGAAGAGATGGAATATGTTGCAAAGATTGAAAACTTATCTCCTGAGCTTGTTCGTAGTGAGATTGCAAGGGGAAGACTTATAATCCCTGCTAATGTTAATCACAAAACTTTAGAGCCAATGGCAATAGGTATAGCTGCAACTTGTAAGATAAATGCAAATATAGGCTCATCTGCAATAGCTTCAGATGTTGCTGGTGAAGTTGAGAAGATGCAAGTATCTCAACACTATAAAGCTGATACCGCTATGGACTTATCTACTGGTGGTGATTTAGATGAGATTAGAAAAGCTGTTATAGAAGCTTCTAAAATCCCTATCGGTACTGTTCCAATTTATCAAATTCTTCACGATGTCGGCAATAAGATAGAAGATTTAACTATAGAAGTTATGCTTGAAGTGCTAGAGAGACAAGCAAAGCAGGGTGTTAGTTACTTTACAATTCATGCTGGTTTCTTACTTTCAACTATGCCAAAAATAGCAAAAAGAAAGATGGGGATAGTAAGTCGTGGTGGTTCACTTATGGCTGCTTGGATGATGCACTATCATCGTGAAAACCCTTTTTATACTGCATTTGATGATATTTTAGATATATGTGCTAAGTATGATGTTGCACTTTCTCTTGGTGATTCACTTCGCCCAGGGTGTTTAGCAGATGCTAGTGATGATGCACAACTTGGAGAGTTAAAAGTTTTAGGTGATTTAACACTTCGTGCTTGGGAGAAAGATGTTCAAGTGATGATAGAAGGACCAGGGCATGTTCCTCTTAATCAAGTTGAGAGAAATATGAAGCTTCAAAGAGAGTTATGTCATGAAGCACCTTTTTATATACTAGGACCATTAGTTACTGATATCGCTGCTGGGTATGACCATATAAGTAGTGCTATTGGTGCTGCTGTTGGTGGATGGCACGGAGCTAGTATGCTTTGTTATGTTACACCAAAAGAGCATTTAGGTCTTCCAAATGCGGATGATGTTCGTGAGGGGATTATCGCTTATAAGATAGCAGCTCATGCAGCAGATATTGCTCGTGGTAGAACAGGTGCTAGAGATGTTGATGATGAGATGAGTGATGCTAGATATAATTTTGACTGGGAAAAACAGTTTGAGTTGGCACTAGATAGCGAAAGAGCAAGAGAGTATCATGATGAGACTCTACCTCAAGATGTTTTCAAAGAAGCAGAGTTTTGTTCTATGTGTGGACCTAAATTTTGTAGCTATAAGATAACTCAAGATATTATGGAAAATCCTGATGCTATTGAAAAAATAGCTAAAGATGCTAAACTAGCAGAAGCTCATTAACTTAACACTAAATTAAAAGAAATTTATTCTAAATAAGATAATATTTGTCTTATTTAGATATGATATATTTTTAAAAATAAAATTTAAAAAGGAAATATAAAATATGACTGAAGAAATTGTAAAATCAGCACTATCTAAAGTTACATATCCTGGTTTTACCAAAGATATAGTAACTTTTGGTTTTGTAAACGGTATAGAGGTGGATGGTAAAAATGTTAAGTTTTCAGTAAACATAACTTCATCAGCTCCAGAAGTGGCTAAACAGATAACTGAAGATGCTACGAAAGAGTTAAAAATGGTAGGAGCAGAAGATGTTCAATGCTATATCCAAGCACCACAAATGCCAAAAGCATCTTCATCTAAGGGTAAAAATATTGCTCCTCAAGTGAAAAACTTTTTAATGGTAAGTAGTGGTAAAGGTGGGGTTGGTAAGTCAACTACATCAGTAAACTTAGCTATCTCTCTTGCAAAACAAGGGTTAAAAGTTGGTCTTTTAGATGCAGATATTTATGGTCCAAATATCCCTCGTATGATGGGTGTAGATAGTGTAAGACCTGAAGTAACTGGAAATAAAGTTATACCTATAAAAGCTTATGGTATAGAAGTTATGTCTATGGGTTCTCTTATGGAAGAGGGGCAGTCTCTTATGTGGAGAGGTGCTATGATAATGAAAGCTATTGAGCAATTTTTAAGAGATATTATGTGGTCAGATTTAGACTGTTTAGTTATAGATATGCCACCAGGAACAGGTGATGCTCAACTTACTCTTGCTCAAAGTGTTCCAGTAACTGCTGGTCTTACTGTTACAACACCTCAAATGGTATCTTTAGATGACTCTCGTCGTTCATTAGATATGTTTAAAAAACTAAATATTCCTATAGCAGGTATAGTTGAAAATATGAGTGGATTTATCGCACCTGATACTGGTGTTGAGTATGATATCTTTGGTAAAGGTACATCTGAGCCTATGGCTAAAGAGTTTGATACTGAAATAATCGCTGAAATCCCTATTGAGCCTAGTATCCGTGAGGGTGGAGATAGTGGTCAACCTATCACTTTTGTTGCTCCAAATTCTGAAACTGCAAAAAGATATGCTAAAGCAGCTGAATCTATTTGGGCTATGATAGAAGATATAAATGCTAATGGTGGAGTAGATAACTCTGCAGTTCAGCCAACTACACCTCCTGGACAATCTGCTTGTTCTATGTAGGTTGATACTTTTTAATAAGAAGTGATATTTATCACTTCTTATCTCTAACCTATATATTTTACTATTTTATTTCTACCTGTATTTTTTGCTTCATAAAGTGCTTTGTCTGCACATTTTATACATTCCCATATTGTTTCTCCATCATTTGGAAACTTAGATATACCTATACTTAATGTTTTGTATATAACTTCATTTTGTCCAACATTAAACTCTATTGATGCAAAAGCTGAGTGTATATTTTTAGCTACAAGCATTGCTCCTTCATCTGTTGAGTTATGAAGTAAAATTAAAAATTCCTCACCGCCATATCTTATAGCTAAATCAGAATTTCGAATACTTTTTATCAGAAGATGACCAATAGCAACAATAACCTTATCTCCAACATCATGTCCATAAGTGTCATTTATCTGTTTAAAGTAGTCAATATCTAGCATCATTATATGATATGTATCATTATTTCTACTAGCTTGATACATAAATTGAGAGATAAATTCTTCTAAAAATCTTCTGTTGTATAATCCTGTCATAGCATCTTTTAGTGAGTTTTCTCTTAATTTTTCCATTAGAAGTTTAGACTCTATAACTGGTTTGGCAGCTTCAAGATAGTTTCTCAGATGAGGTATCTTTTCATTTATAACTTTTAATTCCTCTTTATCTTTAGCAGTCATAGATATAACTAAAGAATAATCATCATTTATATTATAGAAAAAACAAGAATACAACTCTTTACTCTTTTCACATCCTTGACAAAGTTGATAAAAATCTGTTGAAATGATATCTGTTTCTGTTCTATAAGCTCTACATTCTAATGCATTATGAAAACTACTTTCTGTACATATACTACCTTTTGTATCTAGGTATACATTTTCTCTTGTTTTTTTCTCATCATTTATCATATATATTGAAAAATGTTTTATATTGTACTTATTTTTAAATACATTTACAATTCTTTTAAATACAACATTTTTTGATATATCTAACTCTATAGTTTTTTTGAATTTATATATATCTGATAATTCTGTAATGATTTGATTTGCTTCAGTAAGGGGATCGTCTGAAAATTTTTCATTTTTTGTTGTAAAAACAGTTAATGAGTGTCTTATGTTTCCAAAGTTTTCTTGCATTTTAGAAAATAATGTATTTAAATGTTCTACTATCTCTTTTGCATCTCCTGTAATTGTTGTTTTAAATATATGTGTAAAATCACCACGATATGCTTTTGTAATACCATCTTGCATATTTGCAAAAAGTTTTGTATATGGTGTAGCATAATAATTAACTAATATCAATATGATAATCACAAATAAAAAGTTTATAGTTAGAATTTTAAATATTGATACAACACCATCGGTTCTTATCTTGCTGATATCAAACTCCATGCTAATAGCCCCAAGCACATCCCCTTTTTGTACATCATGACAGGCTAGACAGTTACTTGCATCTGGTTTATTTGTTGCTATATATGGTATAGTTACTCTAAGTAAAATAGAATCAATACTTTCTGTAAGTTTTTTTTCTAGTTTTCCTGTTTTTAGTACATCAATATCCATACTATCTTGAGGTGTTTCATCTATAAGTCCAGCTCCATGCTGTTTAATAACATTTTCACCTCTTACAATCCATAATGATTCTATCTCTTTATTTTGTGATATCTGATCTAAAAAGTATTTTCTTTGAGGCATAATACCATTAACCATATGTGCAGTTAGTCCATCTTTTACTATGCTAGCTACCATTTTTGATTTTTCTACAGCATTATTTATACTAGATTGTCTAAAGTTTAAAAATATATTTATAAGGTTTGCTAGGCCTAATCCAAAAAGGATTAAGGCTGTAAATATAAGAAGCTTTGTTTTTGCTTGCATTGAGATCACTTTTTAATTTAATTATTTGCTTAAATAATACTTGAAATTGAATTAAATAGTGGTTAATTGTGATTTTCTTATACTAAAATAGTAGATTAGTTACTCTACGGTTACACTTTTTGCTAAATTTCTTGGCATATCAACATCATTACCTAATCTTACAGATATTTCTAATGATAAAAGTTGTAAAACAACCATCATTTCAAAAAATTCTAACATATAATTATCGTAAGAACTTATCATTATATGGTCATCAGCTTTATCAAATTCTGTAGCACTTATAGCACATATAGTTGAGTCTCTTGCACTTAATTCTTCTATATTGCTTTTTGCTTTCTCATAAAGCATATTTTTAGGAAGTAGAGCTATTGTGAAAAGTTCAGGATCAGCTAAAGCAATAGGACCGTGTTTCATCTCACCACTAGGATAACCCTCTGCATGAAGGTAGCTTATCTCTTTTAGTTTTAATGCTCCCTCTAGTGCTAATGGATAGAATACATCTCGTCCAATAAAGAAAAAACCATGTCCATATAGGTATCTTTTTGATAACCTTTTAATTTTTTCATGAGTTGTATCTTTTACTTTTACAGAGGATGGAACTTCCCTTAGCAATGATATCTGTTTAGATATCTCTTGAGAAGAAAGAGTCTTTTTTTGTTTTGCAATATATAAGTTTAGCATCCAAAATACAACAACTTGAGTTGCAAATGCTTTTGTTGAGGCTACACCTTTTTCTATACCAGCACGGGTTAATATACAAGCATCAGCGAGTCTTACCATAGATGAGTTGTCAACATTACATACAACAAGTGTTTTAAGACCAGCTTCTTTTGCCATTTTTAGTGTTTCTAGTGTATCTGCTGTTTCTCCACTTTGTGAGATAACTATAAAAAGTGTATCTTTATCCATAAGTGGTTTACGATATCTAAATTCACTAGCAACTTCTACTGAGCATCTTATCTTTGAGTATCTTTCAAACATATAAGAAGCTGTAAGTGCAGAGTGATAAGAAGTTCCACAAGCACAAAGTTTAATCTCATTTATATCATCAAAAAATGATTTGTCCAATTCATCAAATAATATCTCATCATCAGATAATCTACCCATTAAAGTATCTGATATAACACTACTTTGTTCATATATCTCTTTTTCCATAAAAAAACGGAAACCATCTTTTTGTGCTAAGAGTTTATTTGTAGATAACTCTAATAGATTTAGTTTTTTTAGTTTATGAGCTGAATTATATACATTTATAGTATCTTCCGTAACATATCCATAATCACCATCATCAAAATAATTTACTTTGTTGCATTGACCAATCAATGGTGAGTCAGAGGAAGCAAAATATTTTTCATTTTCTTCATTTATACCTATAAGCATAGGTGAACCATTTTTTGCAAAAAATATAGTTTTAGGTTCATTTTTAGTTACAAGCAGTATTGCATAAGCACCTTCTAAATCCTCTATGGTCTTTTTAAAGGCTTCAAAAGCATTAGTAGTTGTTTTTAGCTTTTTTTCAAATAGATGAATGATAACTTCAGTATCTGTTTGACTTAAAAATTTAATACCATCATTTTCTAACTCTTTTTTTATTTGTGCATAATTTTCTATAATACCATTATGAACAACATAAGATGATTCACCTATATGTGGATGAGCATTTAATTCAGTTGGTTTACCGTGTGTTGCCCATCTTGTATGACCAATACCTATGGCAAAAGAGTCTGTTGTAAAGTTTTTTGTTTTTTCTTCAAGATTAATTAGTTTTCCGACAGCTTTAAAGCTTGAAAAATCATCACCACTCAAAACAGCTATACCAGCACTATCATACCCACGATACTCAAGCTCTTTAAGACCTGAAAGTAGTATCTCTTTTGTGTTTTTTTTACCTATATAACCAACTATTCCACACATCTAATCACCTTTTGTTATAAGTAGTTCGTAAATTTTGTTTGTATTATCACATATATTGTTTTGTTTTTCCATTAAGAAGCTATCTTTTACTTTATGTTTTGTTGAGTGTATTTTTGCTGTTACTATATTTATATTTAGTTTTTCAAAACAATCCATCATATATGCTAGTAAACCTATCTGATTTTTTGTATTTACACTTATCTCTGCATAATTTAGTGAGTGTTCGCAGTCTATGATAATTTCATCTTTTTTAATATCTGCTTTTCTTATGTGAGTTTCCCTATCCATATCAAAAGCACAATCTACTATATCATATATCTCTTCTAGTTCATTTCCAAATAGATTCTTTTTAAACTCTATTTTGAAGTATTTTACACCATCAAATAGTGTGAAAATCTCCATACTTCCAACATCCAAATGGCTAAGAGTAGCTAATAAAAAACCTATATTTAGTGGTATTTTTCTAAATATTTCGATAGATAAATTTTTAGTATTATCTATTGAAAACTGATACTCTTTTGTTTCTTTTGCTTTTTTTGCTATATTTATAATATCTGCTGGTGTATGCTTGAAAAAGAAAAGATTCGATTCAACTCGAAGTATCTTTTTTTGCAATACATTGCCAAGTGTTTTAAACTCTTGATGATTTTGAACCCTTTTTTCTATACTTAGTCTTTTTGTAGCATCTGTTATTCGTCCACTATTTTGCGCTATATCTAAAGCACTTTTATATAGTTCATTTAAAAGTTTTGAGTTAAAAGAGTTATAAACATTACCTCCAACACCATTGATATCTGCATAAGTTAGTATATATAATAGCTTTAGATTTTTAGTATCTTTAACTTTTGACATAAATTTATAAAGGGTTTTTTCATTATATATATTTTCTTTAAATGCAGTAGAACTCATAAGTGTATGGTTTTTTATAAGAGTTACGGCTCTTTGTGAAAGTTCATCATTTATATTTAGTTTTCTCATAAATGGTAGTATGATTTTTGCACCAACTTCACTATGGTCTTGTTTTCTACCTTTTCCAGTATCGTGAAAAAGTGTAACTATCTTTAGTAGTAGTTTTTCATCTTTATTTAGTTCATTATGCATCTCTTGCAGTAATGGTTCTTGTATATTTTCCAATGCTTTTAATGCTTCAAGAGAGTGTATATCTACAGGGTACATATGATATCCATCAAACTGAGGAAGATGCATAACTTTTCTAAAGTTTGTAAATAACTCTTGTAAAATTCCAGCATTGTAAAAAAGTTTTAAAAAGTCATAAGTATTTTCTTTTCTTAGAAGTTCTTTTAGAAGTGAATATGTTTTTGCTTTTAGTGGATGTGTAATATTTGTATATGTGAACTGATTTAAAAAACCTGCATCAAATTGGTACTTTTTATCATCTAAAGATATCAATAGTTCTAAAAGCTTATTTATCGGTAGAGGTTTTAGATTGTACGAAGCATAAAGTCTATTGTCTAGTTCAAAAATCCTTTTTTGTATGCGATTGTGTCTAAACTTTTTAACATAACTCATATCTGCTATAAATGGTCTTATCATCTTTTTTACAAATATTTGAGTAAAATTATTTATCCTCCATTGAGCATATAAAACTTTACTAGCCATTTTTTGTTCATTTTTAAATCCAAGCATAGTAGTAACTTCAGACATATAATCAAATCTTAATTTATCTTCTTGTTTATCTTGTATAAGATGTAAGGCACTTCTAACTCTATATAAAAGTTCCAAGGCAATTCTGTATTCTTTGTACTCTTCATCACTAAAAAGTATAGAACTTAAGTCCTTTAGACTTTTTACACCGTATATAGTATGTGCTATCCAAAAAAGAAGTTGAGCATCTCTTAGTCCACCAATGGATTCTTTTATATTTGGTTCCATTGTTAATGGATGTTTTTTTCTTCTTTTTTGTGCTTCTTCTATCTTAGCTAATATAAACTCTTTTTGATTATGAAGACGGATTTTTTCCAATTCTCTTGTTGTCGCTTGCCAAGTGAAGTTTGAACCAGTGATAAATCTAGCTTCCATAAGAGAGGTTTTTATAGTTATATCTTCATTACTAGCAAGAAATAAATCTTGTACTTCATGTACTCTATGACCTAGTTTCAATCCAGAATCAAGAGCTAGATAAAAAAGCTTTTCTATAATAAGTTCACAATTAAACCCATCTACTTTTTCATAAACTATAAGTATATCTATATCACTATGAACACAAAGCTGTTCACGACCAAAACTACCAAGTGCTACGATACTTATCGGGATAGAATTTCTCATAGGGAGATAGTTTCCAAAAACTTTTCTTAATATGGTTTTGTACATTAGAGATATAACAGAATCCAATTTTCTTGTATGTTTTACTAAAAAATCTTTACCTTGAGAATTTTTAAAAAGTTCATTTAAAGATAATTTATAATCAGCTATATAGGTTTTAAAGACTTTTGCTACTTCAAAATCTGTTCCGTTTTTTGATATGATATCTTCTATCTGTAATTTTATATCCAAAACCTATCCTTTAGTTTTTATAATTATACAAATATTTATTAGTTTTTCAACACTTTTTAGAGATAATCACAATAGACTTCTTGCAAAACTCTCTATAAAGTGCCCATAGGGAGGTCTAAAGAGTAGCAATCTTGCATAAAAAAATGTTTTAACCTTAGCTATGGCTAGGCTTAAAAATTTATTTTACACAATCTTACCACTCTTTAGACCTTTGAGGCATATAGGAGTTTTGCAAGAAGTCTAATAATTAAATATATGGATGGAACAAAATGTTAGATTTTTCAAAGTTTATAAAGTACTCAAAAGCAGGTCCTCGTTATACAAGTTATCCAACAGCACTAGAGTTTAGTGATGCTTATAAGTATGATGAGTATATAAAAAAACTAGAAGCTCAAGATAGTTCCCGTCCACTTAGTCTTTATTTTCACCTACCTTTTTGTAAAAATGCTTGTTACTTTTGTGGATGTAATGTTGTTTTCACTTCAAAAGAAGATAAAATGCTTCGTTATATGGACTACTTAAAAAGAGAGTTAAAAATCCTTTCAAAACATCTTGATTGTAATCGTACAGTTTTACAGATGCACTTTGGTGGTGGAACTCCAACATTTTTTACAGCACCACAACTAAAAGAGATTATAGATGAGATAAAAAAGACATTTCCAAACTTTGCTAAAGATGCAGAGGTTAGTTGTGAGATAGACCCTCGCCATATAACACAAGAGCAGATGAAAGTTATGAGTGAAGCTGGTTTTAACCGTGTAAGTTTTGGGATACAAGATTTTAACGAAAAAGTACAAATAGCAGTTCACCGTGTTCAACCATATAGTGTTACAAAAGATGCGATGGATTTGGCTAGAAAGTACAATATGCACTCGGTAAATGTTGACTTAATCTACGGACTACCATTTCAAACTCTTGAGACTTTTAAAGAGACTTTAGAGTTAGCACTATCACTAAATCCAGATAGATTTGCAGTGTTTAACTATGCTCATGTGCCGTGGATGAAAAAGACTATGAGAAAGATAGATGAGACAACTCTACCAAGACCAGATGAAAAACTAGAGATTATGAAATACACCATAGACTACCTAACTTCAAATGGTTACAATATGGTAGGTATGGATCACTTCGCAAAACCAAAAGATGAACTTTTTAAAGCTATAAAAAAAGG
>Ga0256836_1000393_pt1 | contig 23885 bp, 24 predicted proteins | sample 4561380metaG_FD_185974 | JGI IMG/M metagenome (GOLD analysis project Ga0256836, IMG submission 185974) | Hydrothermal vent microbial communities from Guaymas Basin, Mexico - 4561-380 | ecosystem: Environmental > Aquatic > Marine > Hydrothermal vents | place: Mexico: Guaymas Basin | collected...
GAGAAGCTCGAAACCGCATCTGTGGCGGAACTCGCCAGGATGCTCGAGCCGACCAAGAGGGAAAAAGAAGAAAAAGAAGAAGAAGCAGAAGTTTAGAGTTTTTTACAGCTTTACGCCGAGGGATTCAAGGAGGGCCCTTCCCTTGTGAAGGGTCTCCGCGTACTCCCTCTCGGGAACGGAATCCCAGACTATTCCGGCGCCCACCTGGAGGAATCCCCTCCCTCCCCGAAAGAGGAGAGTCCTTATGACTATGTTAAAGTCCATCTCCCCGTTAAAGCCGAAGTAGCCGACAGAACCGGTGTAAAGCCCCCTCCACGTTGGTTCAAGCTCGGCTATTATCTCCATCGTCCTAACCTTCGGCGCCCCGGTTATCGTCCCTCCGGGAAATAGCGCCTTCAGAACGTCAACGGAACCGACTCCTTCCCTCAGCTCTCCCCTGACGTTGGAGACAATGTGAACAACGTGGGAGTAGTATTCCCTCACCATAAGCTCATCAACCTCAACAGTCCCGTAGCGACAGACTTTACCCAGGTCATTCCTCTCAAGGTCAACGAGCATAACGTGTTCTGCCCTCTCCTTCTCCGACAGAATCAGCTCTTCGGAAAGCCTCCTGTCCTCCTCTAAAGTCCTTCCCCTGCGCCTCGTCCCGGCTATGGGCCTTGTCTCGACAAGACTCCCTTTCCTCCTGACGAGCCTTTCGGGAGAGCAGGAAACGGCAACGAAATCACCGAGCTCAAAGTAAAAGGAAAAGGGGGAAGGATTTATGCGCCTGAGTTCCCTGTAAAGGTCAACAAAGCTCCCCTCAAACGAGAAGTCCAGCCTCTGGGAGAAGTTAACCTGAAACGTATCCCCGGAAGCTATGTAATCCTTAATCTTCCTTACCGCAGTGTAGAAGTAGTCCCTATCCATGTTGAAACCGAGGAAAGCAGACCTGTACCCCTTTTCCCTGTAAGGAACAATGTCCGTCGGCAGCGGCTTCTCGATCGAAACCTGGTAGAGCCGCTTCTCGACGTTGTCGAAGATAAAGAGGTTTAAGGGCAGTATGAAGTGGAGGTCGGGCATCTCCAGGTCATCAATCCGGGGGGAGGGAACGCTCTCTATAAACCGGTTGGCGTCATAAGAGACGTAACCGAAAAGGCCGTAGGGAAGCTCGACGCCGTAGCGAGCGGAGAACCTATCGAGAGCCTGAGAGAGCAGGTCGAAACACCCTTCCCTGTCCCTCAGGACAAGCTCCTCCTCAAAGCCGACGGCGATGAAAGAGTACCTGCCCGTTTTCGGGTTAACAGAAGCAGAATCGAGGAAGAGCTTAACGGGATATCCTTTCTCCACCAAACTCAGGAACAGATCCATCGGGTCAACGAACGGGTGAACCGTTACTTTCAAGACAACCTCCCTTTGGAATCACAATCAATATACGTTCCGGAAAGCCCTGCTCAACCGGGAAAATATGACTTAACGGCAAAAAGTCCTTGTGCTATTATTCCCAATTACACGAAACAGGAGGAAGGTAATGAAGCTTTCCGGCGCTGAAATTCTCCTAAAGGCACTGGAACTGGAAGGTGTTGAGAAGATATTCGGATACCCGGGAGGAGCTGTCCTCGACATCTACGACAGACTTCCTTTCGCTCCCATAAAGCACTACCTGACCAGGCACGAACAGGGAGCCGCCCACGCCGCCGACGGATACGCAAGAGTTACTGGAAAAGTAGGGGTGTGTTTCGCAACTTCCGGACCGGGAGCGACGAACCTCGTAACGGGACTGGCAACAGCCCAGATAGATTCCGTACCAGTAGTCGCCTTTACAGGAAACGTTCCCACCTTTATGATAGGGAACGATGCTTTTCAGGAAGTCGATACTGTCGGAATAACGAGGCCGATAACAAAGCACAACTTCCTGGTAAAGGACGTTAAAGACCTTGCAGATACCGTAAAGAAAGCCTTTCACATAGCCAGGACGGGAAGGCCGGGAGTAGTCCTCGTCGACCTGCCCAAGGATGTAACGAGGGAAATAGCCGACTTCTTTGAAGAGGAGTATAAAACCCCCGTTCAGATAAGGAGCTACAAGCCCGTCCTCAAAGGGCACCCCGGACAGATAAAGAAGGCAGCAAAGGCAATCGCCTCGGCAGAGAGGCCTGTCCTTTACATCGGCGGGGGAACCGTCTCCTCGGGAGCTTCAGACCTCGTGGTCAAGCTGGCCGAAGTTGCAAACATACCCATGACGGCCACTCTCATGGGACTTACGGCTGTTCCCGGAAACCACCCCTTCTTCCTCGGAATGCTCGGAATGCACGGAACCTACGCCGCAAACATGGCCGTTCAGGAATCCGACCTTCTGATAGCCGTCGGGGCCAGGTTTGACGACAGGGTAACGGGAAGACTGAAGGATTTTGCTCCCAACGCGAAAGTAATCCACATAGACATAGACAGCGCCGAAATAGGGAAAAACCGGGCGGCCGACATTCCGATTGTGGGCGACGCCAAGCTCGTCCTGGAAGAGCTACTGCCGGAAGTAGAAAGGCAGGTGGCGAAGAACAGAGAATTCTACAACGTTCGCCAGAAGTGGATAATGAAAGTAAAGAGCTGGGCAGAGCGCTACCCCCTCTGGTACGAGCCCAGCGACAGGGTCATAAAGCCCCAGTTCGTCATCCAAAAGATATGGGAAGTAACAAAGGGGGAGGCGATAATAACCACGGACGTCGGCCAACACCAGATGTGGACAGCCCAGTACTACAAGTTCCGCTACCCGAGGCAGTTGGTAACATCCGGCGGACTCGGGACAATGGGGTTCGGAGTACCGGCAGCAATAGGAGCAAAGGTAGGAAGGCCGGACAAAACCGTCTTCTGCATCTCGGGAGACGGATCCTTCCAGATGAACATGCAGGAAATCGTAACGGCAGTCCATCACAACATCCCCATAAAGGTCGCAATAATCAACAACAATTTCCTCGGAATGGTAAGGCAGTGGCAGGGAATCTTCTACGATAAGAACTACTCACAGGTTCACCTTGACGTTCAGCCCGACTTCGTAAAGCTCGTCGAAGCCATGGGAGGAGTCGGGCTCAGGGCAGAAAGGCCGGCTGAAGTTGAAAAAGTCCTAAAAGAAGCCATGGCGATAAATGACAGGCCTGTCGTGATCGACTTTATTGTTGACAGAGAAGAAGATGTCTTTCCGATGGTTCCGCCGGGAGGTGCTCTGAACGAAATGATACTTCCATCCTACGGTAAGGAAAAGGCAAAGAAGAAAGCTGTTTAGAGGTAAACATGGACGGACACTACAGGAAACACATAATAAGCGTTCTGGTTGAGAACCAGCCGGGAGCCTTGGCGAGAATAATAGAGCTTTTCTCGGCCAGGGGCTACAACATAGAAAGCCTCAACGTGGGTCACACGGAAGACCCAACGATATCCCGGATAACGATGGTGGCAAAAGGTGACGAACACACGATAGAGCAGATAGTTAAACAACTCAGGAGGCTGATAGACGTCTTCAAGGTAAGGGACTTGACCGACAAGAAAAAGCTCGACAGGGAACTTCTCATCGTCCGTGTTAACGTAGAAACGCCGGAAAAGAAAGACGAAGTTAAGAGGCTCGTCGATATATTCGGCGCCCAGATAGTTGACGTCTCCCACGACACCTACACGGTAGAGCTTACCGGAGATGAAGAGCAGGTGGACGCCTTCTTGGAGCTTATAAAACCCCTGGGCATAAGGGAAATGGCAAGGACAGGAAGGGTTGCAATGGTAAGGGCCCTTCAGGGAGAAACTTTCGGAGAGGAAAGCAAACACTAAATATCACGGGAGGATAGAATGGCCAAGATCTACTACGACGAGGATGCAAGCCTGGAGTACTTAAAGGACAAAACCGTTGCGATCCTCGGATACGGAAGTCAGGGACACGCTCACGCCCTCAACCTCAGGGACAGCGGGATAAACGTAATAATCGGGCTGAGGCCCGGAAGGTCTGCCGAAAAGGCAAAGTCCGATGGGTTTGAAGTCCTCCCCCCCGACGAGGCAACCAAAAGGGCCGACGTCGTAATGTTCCTTCTTCCCGACCCAGTTCAGAAGAAGGTATACGAAGAAGCAGTTGCTCCCAATCTGGAACCGGGGATGGCGCTGGCCTTTGCCCACGGCTTTAACATCCACTTCAACCAGATAGTTCCCCCAGAAGACGTTGACGTCTTTATGGTAGCTCCCAAAGGTCCCGGACACCTGGTCAGGTGGACTTACCTTGAGGGAGCCGGCGTTCCTGCACTTGTTGCTGTTCACCAGGACGCAACGGGAAAGGCAAAGGACATAGCACTTGCCTACGCAAAAGGCATAGGAGCGACAAGGGCAGGAGTTATCGAAACCACCTTTAAGGAAGAGACGGAAACCGACCTCTTCGGAGAGCAGGCAGTCCTCTGCGGAGGAGCCTCAGCCCTCGTCAAGGCCGGTTTCGAAACACTGGTGGAAGCAGGTTACCAGCCGGAAGTCGCCTACTTCGAGTGTCTCCACGAGCTCAAGCTCATCGTTGACCTCATGTACCAGCACGGTCTTGCCGGAATGAGATACTCCATCTCCGATACCGCCGAGTACGGAGATTACACGAGGGGACCAAGGGTCATCGACGAAAGGGTTAAGGAAAACATGAAGAAGATACTCAAGGAGATCCAGACCGGAGAGTTTGCCAGGGAGTTTGTCCTTGAAGCACAGGCCAACTACCCGGTTCTCAACGCCCACAGGAGAACGGAAGCGGAACACCCGATAGAGAAGGTCGGGAAGAAGCTCAGGGAGATGATGCCCTTCCTGAAACAGCAGAAGAAAGAGCTGAAGTAATCGGGGGGTTATCCCCCCTTTTTCCTAAACTCCTTCACGAGCAGGTCTTCTGCCCTCTTTTCAAACTCTCCTGCAAGGACGTCAAGTCCCTTCCCTCTCAGAATTTCGGCCATCTCCGAGTAAATCCCGGCAGCTTCGGCAAAACGCCCCAGCTCTTCATAGCTCTCAGCAAGGGCTTTTCTCACGAAAGTATCCTCCGGATTCTTCTCAACGTAGGGAAGTGCAACCTCAACGACCTTCTCAAAATCCCCCTTTGAAACCAGTTCGGCGACTAATTCTTCTATTCCCTTTCCTTCAGCATAACCGCCAGAACGCCTCTTCAAAATCAAAGCGATAATTAACGGTAGAATTAAAATCGGTAAAGAAAGGAAAATTTTGTAATTTTCTCCTTTTTCCTCCGGAGGAGCTGTTGGAGCTGTTACTGTTACATTTTCGGAAGTTCTGTTTTCTGCCGATACTCCTTTCGGTTCTTCTTCAATTTCTGTCGGAAAAACAGCGTTAAAATCAGAAGTAGTATTTACCTCAACCTCTCCGGTCTCATTCCCTTCCTCTTCGGAAACTGAAGGCTCTTCTTCCAAACCGTTATCGGAAACGGCAGAAATAAGCTCTTCGGCTTTATACTCTCCGGAACTGCCGTTTTCTGTCGAATTTCCGACAGTTTCCTTTTCCGGACTTTCCCCCCTTTCGGGATAGATAAACTCAACACCTTGAGATGAAAAATTAATCCTCGTTATATAGTAATCCCTGAAAAGTCTTGAAAAACCATGCTTCCTGGCAAACTCCTCGGCTTCCTGGTAGGACTTAAAGAAACCGATCCTTACTTTGTACCTGCCGTTCCTGAAACTTATTCTGAGGTGGGGTAAACTTCCGAGTTTTCTAACAAACTTCAGAGCGTCTTCTTTCTTTTTCAGTGAAGCAACCTGAATCGTATAAACGCTCTCCCCGTCGGGAGGAGGAGAAGCAAAGGAAAAAGAGAAAAAAGCTAAAAGGAAGAGGAACATACGAATCATTTTTTCAGTTCCTTTTTCAGCAACTTTACCTCAAGCTCAAGGTCGTGAATTATGTTAAGCATCTGCTTCATCGTTTCCATAACAGGGTCTGGGAGTTTCCCGTGTTCAAGGTCAACCTTTGTCGGCTTTATCCCGTCCCTCTTTACCACTTTTCCCGGTATCCCCACAACAGTGGAATTTGGAGGAACGTCCTTAACGACTACGGAGTTAGCCCCGATTTTACAGTTATCTCCCACCTTTACCGGGCCGAGAATCTTCGCTCCGGCCCCTATTACAACGTTGTTCCCGATTGTCGGGTGTCTCTTTCCCTTCTTCGTGCTCGTTCCGCCCAAAGTAACCTGGTGATAGATCGTTACGTCGTTGCCTATCTCGGCAGTCTCACCGATAACAACGCCCATACCGTGGTCTATAAAAAACCTGCGGCCTATCTTAGCCCCGGGGTGTATTTCTATTCCGGTAAGCCAGCGGCTGAAGTGGGAAACAGCCCTTGCAAGCAGTTTCATCCTGTGGTTCCACAGCCAGTGGGCAATCCTGTGCAGCCAGATGGCATGAAGTCCCGGATAGCAGAGCAGAACCTCAAGAACGCTCCTTGCCGCAGGATCCCTTTCAAATACCGTCTTTATATCCTCCCTAAGTCTCTTCAACATTCCTTAACTCCATTAATTAAGATTATGTTAAAATTTACCTATACAGCGGGGAGGCTGAGGCATAATGGATAAATCGTGTAAGAAAAAGTACGAAAAGTATAGCGAATATGCAAAACTTTTCGAAACTCTCTCCAACCCAATAAGAATAGGAATAATCGTAGCCCTGGCCGAAGGACCCAAAAAGCCAAAAGAGATAAGGGAAATTCTAGGAGTTCCCCAACCCCTCCTTTCACAGCACGCAACAATACTGAGAGAAATGGGAATCATAGAGAAAATTGATAAATTTAACGTAAAGTCCCCCTGCCGACTCAAGGATACAAAAGTCCTGGAAATACTCAAAGCAGCCGGAATTAAGATCGACTGACTACCGGATTTTCAGCATACTGAGAGCAACAAGGGAAAGAATTATCGAAATAATCCAGAACCTGACCGTTATTTTGGGTTCTTCCCAACCTTTCTTCTCAAAGTGGTGGTGAAGAGGAGCCATTTTAAAGATTCTTCTTCCCTCACCGTAGCGTTTCTTTGTATACTTAAAGTAAAATCGCTGAACAATAACCGAAACAGTTTCAAGAACAAAGATACCTCCGGCTATTGCCAAAATAAATTCCTGCTTTGAAAGAACAGCAACAGTCCCCAAAAGCGCTCCAAGCGACAGTGAACCAACGTCTCCCATAAAGACTTCAGCCGGGTAGGAGTTAAACCAGAGAAAAGCCAGGGAAGCCCCTATTACGGCAGCACAGATAATTGAAAGCTCCCCCACTCCGGGGATATAGGGAAGGTGCAGGTAGCTGGCCAGCCTGTAATTGCCGACAACGTATGAAAAGACCATAAGGACAGCACTGGTAGTTATCACGGGACCTATGGCAAGGCCGTCAAGGCCATCCGTTAGGTTAACGGCATTTGAGGAACCGACGATCACGAAGACAGCCCAGGGAATAAAAAACCAGCCGAGGTCAATCTGGAGGTTCTTGAAAACCGGAAAGTAGAGAACAGTTGAAAAACCCGAAAAGTAGAGGAATATGGCAACAGCAGAAGCCAAAAGAAGCTGAAAGAGGAATTTTTTATCCTCTGAAAGTCCTTCGGGATTCTTCATCTTCGCTTTTATATAGTCATCGATAAAACCGACAACACCGAAACCGACGACAACAAAGATCGCAACCCACACAAAGGGATTTAACAGGTTGTTCCAAAAAATAACAGCCAGCAGAAGGGCCGTTATTATGAGAAGCCCTCCCATAGTCGGAACACGCTTTCGCTTATGCCTTTCGGGCAGGTAATCCTTTACAGCCTGCCTGAACTGCAAATCCTTCAATTTTTTCTCAAAAAAGGGATAGAGGGCAAAACCGACGAAAAGTGCAGTAAGGGCGGCGTAAATGCCCCGGAAAGTTATGTACTTAAAGAGAACTATACCGAGCCACTGATAGAGAAGTAAGTAGAACATACTACCTCTCCAGCTTCACGTCAAAGTAATCCCTGAGACCGTCCCCGAGCAAGTTAAAGGCGACGATAACTGCAGAAATCGCCGCACCGGAGGAAAGAACCCAAGGATAAGCCGATAGAACGTGAACGTTAGTGGCTTCCGAAAGCATATTACCCCAAGAAGGATAAGGCTCTTGAATTCCAAGCCCTATAAGGCTTAATGCCGATTCGCCGAGAATGTATCCAGGAACGCTCAAGGTGGCAGCAATTATAACGTAAGAGAGGGTGTTAGGGATAACGTGCCTCAAAATCACATAAAGGTCAGTAGCACCGAGAACTTTGGCCGCCTTAACGTAGTCGTTTTCCCTGATCGAAAGAACCATTCCCCTGATGACCCTCGACAGCCCGGCCCAACCTATAAGGGAAAGAATGGCAACGATAACGAGGAATACCAGAACGCTGGGCATATCAACCGGGAACATCGACCTGAGAGCAAGCATCAGGTAAAAAGCCGGGAACGCCATGAGTATCTCAACAAGCCTCATCGTAACTGTGTCAACAATTCCTCCAAAATACCCGGAAACCGCCCCTACAAGGAGGCCTATTGAGAAAGAAATGACAACTCCGATCAGTCCGACTGTCAAAGAAATTCTTGTTCCGTAAACCAGCCTCGAGAAAATATCCCTTCCGAGTCTATCCGTTCCCATAAGGAAAATGTGCCCCCCTCCCGAAACGCCGAAAAGGTGAATGTCCGTTCTTATGAACCCCAGCAGGTAGTGGGGTTCTCCCCTAACGAAAAGTTCAACCGGGTATTTCTTTGAGTAGTCAACAGCATATTCTTTATCAACGGGATCTACCAGCCTGTGCCCGTAAACGAAAGGACGAAAGTGAAAGTTTCCTTTCTCATCAAAAAAGTGAATGGGAGTCGGCGGATGGTAAGGATAATGGCGAAATTGAACATCGTAAGGATAGGGAGCTATAAAGTCAGCGAAAAGGGCAACTACGTAAAGGAAAACGAGGAAAAAGAGGGAGTAAAAAGCCGGTCTATTTTTAACGTAAAGTCCCTCAAGAAAGGCCTCCACTTTACCGAACAAGTTTCCCCTCCACCTCTCTTTCCCTTATTCTCGGATCGTTAAGGGCAAGCAGCAGGTCGGCAATGAGGTTACCCACGACGAGCATAATACCCCCGATGTAGAGGGATCCCATAACAACAAATAGATCCTGAGACATGACAGCTTCAAACATGAGCCTTCCCATACCGGGCCACGCCGTAATAATCTCTATTAGGGCAGCACCGGAAAGCAGGCCGGCAATGTCAAAGCCAATTAAGGTAAGGAACGGATTAAGGGCATTCCTGAAGGCGTGAAAGAGGACAACTCTCCTGTAAGGAAGGCCCTTTGCAACGGCAAGCTTTACATATTCTTTGTTAAGCTCCTCGAGAACTGTACTCCTGACAAGCCTTAAAAGTCCGGCAATACTTCCTATTACAAGAACCGCAAGGGGAACTGCCATGTGCCAGAGCCTGTCCAGGAGCTTCCCGTACCAGGGAAGCTGGTCGTAATTCTGAGAAACAACTCCTCCTATCGGGAACCAGCCGGTCTTTGCAGCAAGGTACATAAAGATAAAAGCCAGGAAGAAGTTGGGCACGGAGAGACCTAAAAGGGAAAAAAACGTTATAAGCCTGTCAAGCAATTTTCCCCTGTAAACGGCGGCAACTATACCCAGGGGAACTGCCAGAAGCCACGAAAAGATAAAAGAGGTAACCGTAAGCTCCAGAGTATTAAGAAGCCTTTCTCCGATTAGAGCGGTAACCAGCTTGTTGTAAGCAAAAGAGTAGCCGAGGTTGAAAACGATTGCATTCTTCAGCCAGTTAAGATACTGAAAAATAAGATTCTGATCAAGACCGTAGAGCTTCCTAAGCTCCTCAACCGTTTCCCTTGAAACCGCAGGATTCATCTCAAGCTGTGCAAAAAAGTCGCCGGGAGCAAGCTTAATTACCACAAAGGAAACAAAGGTCATACCCACAACGATGGGAATCATCTGGAAGAGGCGCTTAATCAAATATTTAAGCATAGTCTCTTCCGACCCAAACTTCTACGTTCCTTTGTCTGGCAAGTTTATAGAAGGGATAATCATTAGTTATTAAAATGAACTTTTTAAGAGGATGCTTCTCAGCCAGGTCTAAAACAAACTCACTTATTATTTTATCTACCAAACTAAAAACACTTCTCTCACTGCCAATAATAGCACCCAAACTACTTTCTCTAAAAGGTACATCGTCACCATTCCTTAAAAGTGGCTTGTATTTCCTTAAAAATGTTTTTACTCTTTCTAAAGCTACAGGATTTCTTACGAGCTTTGTATTAAAAGTTTCATAATAAACAGGCCATATAATGTAAATAAAGCTAACCTTCTTAAGTTTCACTAATCTATCAATTTCTTCTAATATATGACTTGCCATTTTCGGGTAGTCATTTCTATCTATCCCCGAAATAGCCATCAAAAACCAGCTATCAATAACAAAGACAACTTTGCTCATGCTTCTTCTTCTACTGGAGCTTCTTGAGTTGCATACCCTTTCCATGGAGGATTTTTCTTTCTGCTTCCTATTAAAAACTTGCCTTTTACCTTTTTAATTCCATTCTCGTATCTTGAAAAAATGATATAAAACCTATCTTTGGGCGTAATTTTAACATGCTTAACTATAAGTTCTTTTAACATCTCCTCCAGCTTATCCTCCGAAGGAACATCCAGCTTAAAAAATGCCAAACACTCTCCACATTCTTTTGCATCAAGTTCGTCAAGTAAACGATAAAGTCCTTCGTAATCACCTGACATAATATCCAAATCGTAAGCCAACCAAACAGATTTTTTCATTATTCCCTCTCATATTCCGTAATTACCTGATTACCGCACTGAAAAATCCTTTTAATTTTGAAACGCTTGACTTTTTCAAGACTACCGAAACCCTCCCCGCTGGTCAAAGAGGGAACGTCATCACCGCCCACGACCACAGGCAGGTGAATGAGTCTTATCTCATCAACGAGGTCGTTTTTAATAAGTTCCCAGTTAACCTTACTCCCTCCCTCAACCATGAGCTTTTTCATACCCATCTCGTAAAGCCTTTCAAGGAGCCGAACAAAATCCACCCTCTCCTTACCGGCCACTATAACCTTCGCCCCCTTTTCCTCAATCGCCTTTATCCTGTCGGGAGGAGCCTTTTCAGAAACGGCAATAACCGTCGGAGCAACCTCGGTATTCAACACGTTAGCGTCAAGGGGTATGTCTCCGGTAGAAGTCGGAATAACCCTTACGGGATTCTCCCCCTCAACGTACCTGACTGTCAGGTTTGGATTATCTATCCTTACCGTATTGGCTCCGACCATTATCCCGTCACACTCAGCCCTTATCCGGTGGAGGTAACGGTTGGCCTCCTCATCCATAAGCTTCATAATCTCCTTACTCGAAACACCCTTGGCCAGGGTAAGCTTTCCGTCGATCGTCACTTCAGAAACGATCAGAACGTAAGGTCTCTTCATCTCACACCTCGTACTCCTTCCCGTACCTCCTGTAAAGGTAGAAAACCCTGTGGAGGAGGGAGAGGAAGGACATGACAGCTATAAGCTCTATCCCGTAGGTCAGTGCCTTGTGGTAAAAAGGATAGACAAGCGAAGACAGAAAGAGAACTCCGAAGGTCTCCGGCCTGCCGAAAAATCCGGTACTCTCAAGGGGATCCTTTATCTTCCCGGTTTCTCTCTCTTCATAGCCTATCTCTGCGTAAGCGACAGGCTTTATGAAGGTATGAAGCATCGTCGAAACAACGGCAAGGAGAGCTACCCACTCGTTTGCATACTTAAGAGCAACCGCTCCGAGGACAAAGCCGTCAACCCACTTATCGGCAATCCAGTCAAAAACGGCCCCGAACTTTGTTGCCTTCCTGTTGTTTACTGCAACGTAGCCGTCGCAAAGGTCGAGAACTCCCGAAACAAAGAGGATGAACGCACCGATAACAGGATGGCCGGCATAGTACAAAACGGCAGCGGCAGTCCCGAAAATCACCGCCGCAAGCGTTATCACGTTCGGAGAAATGTTGGCCTTTGCCAGAACCCACCCGAAAGGTGAGTAAAACCTTTTCAGCGATTCTCTTTTACTCGTAATGTTCATTTAAGGTCTCCCGATAGATTCGTAAGTGCAGAACTTCCTGAGAACAGAAGGTTCCCAGAGGTTCCTGCCGTCAACTACGACCTTTCCGGTAAGTTTATCAAAATCAATTTCCCTGAACTCTTCCCACTCGGTAACGAGAATCAGGGCATCGGCTCCTTCCAAAGCCGAGTACTTGTCCGGCACAAACTTCAACCTATCGCCAAATTCCTCCAGCTCCTTTCTGAAAATTCGTCTGGCATTATCAACAGCCACGGGATCGTAAGCCTTTACCGAAGCTCCCCTCTTTAAAAGCTCCCTGATTATCGGGATCGAAGGAGCTTCCCTCATATCATCAGTATCCGGCTTAAAGGCAAGCCCCCAAACTGCAACGGTTTTGCCCTTAAGTTCAGGCAGGTGTTTCAGGAGCTTCTCCACCGGACGCAACTTCTGCCTTTCATTGACGTCTATAACGGCCTTGAGAAGTTCCGGCTCCTTGCCGACACTCTCGGCAGTGTGTATGAGAGCTTTAACATCCTTGGGGAAACAACTTCCGCCGAAACCGCAGCCCGCCCTCAAGAAATGGGGGCTTATCCTGTGGTCCAGCCCCATCCCCCTGGCAACAACTGTCACGTCGGCGCCAAGCTCTTCGCAGATGTTCGCCACCTCGTTTATAAAGGATATCTTGGCGGCAAGGAAGGCGTTTGACGCGTACTTTATCATCTCGGCCGTCGGAAGGTCTGTTATGAGCATTGCGGGCTGGAGCTTTTCGTAAAGGGAAGCCACGAGACCGGCTATCTCCCTGTCGTCCGCCCCGACAACAACCCTGTCGGGCTTCATAAAGTCCTCTACCGCCTTTCCTTCTCTCAGGAATTCTGGATTCGAAACAACCTCAAACCTTTTCTCAGGCTCCTTCACTCCCTTCTGGCGAAGAAGCTCCGCTATAAACTTCTTGGCCCACCTCCCGGTACCCACCGGAACTGTGGACTTGTTAACTATTACCTTAAAGTCGTCATCCCCTATATGCTCTGCTATGCTCCTGTAAGCGCTTTCAACGTAGGAAAGATCTGCAGAACCGTCTTCCCTTGACGGAGTTCCGACGGCTATAAAGATAAAGTCCGAGTTCTTTACGGCATGGGCATAGTCGGTAGTAAACTCTATATTCCCGGATTTGAGAGCACTTTCAAGTATTCTGTCAAGGCCCGGCTCGTAGATGGGGACTTCACCCCTCTTCAGCCTTTCAACCTTCTCCTCGTCAATATCAAGTCCTATAACCTTATGCCCCAAGTAGGCAAAGCAGGCTCCGGAAACCAGCCCCACGTAACCTGTTCCTATTACTGCGATTTTTCTTCTCACTTCTTTACCTCCCTTAACACCAATCCGTAAAGTAATCCCAGTTCGCTGACAGTCAAACGTTCAACCCCGAAAAGCCTGCAAAAGACTTTAAAAAAGGCAAGCCCGGGAACTATAACGTCAACCCTTCCTTCCTCAAGCCCCACCACCTTTTTCCTTTCGGAGGAAGGGATTGAAGAAAGGCGGGAATACCACTTTTCCACCATCTCCCTTGTAACGGTATAACCGTGAACAATCTCAGGCCTGTAAACTTTCATTTTCTCTTCCATCGCGACAACCGAAGTAATCGTCCCGCCGACCGCGTAAACTTCAAATCCGACATTTCCTATGCTTTCTCTTATAGGTTTGAGTTCTTTTTCTATAAAGGATTCCATGGAAAGAAGCTCTCCCCTTTCGGGAGGATCCGACTTAAGAAAAGACTCGTATAGGAAAACCACCCCGAACTTCAGGCTTCTTAGAAGCTCAATCCCATTAACATCACCGAAAACTATCTCCGTGCTGCCACCACCGAGATCAATCGTCATCGCCTTCCCGGAAGGTTTAAAGTGAAGCAGGTTTGCCCGAAAGACCAGTTCCGCCTCTTCCCTTTCCGGAAGGAGTTCTATTTCAAACCCAAGCTCCCTTACTCTTGACAGGAATTCTTCGGAATTTTCGGCAAGCCTTGCAGCCTCGGTTGTAACAACAACGACCCTATCAGGAGAATAATTTTCGAGCAGATCCTTAAATTCCCTCAAGGCCTTCAAAGTCTCCTCAATACCTTCCCTGGAAAGCCTACCGGAACGCTTAACGCCCCTGCCGAGCCTTGTAACTCTTCCCGTTTTAAAAAGCTGTTTAACTTCCTCGTTTACCACATCAGCAACAAGGAGCCTGGTCGAGTTGGTTCCGACATCGATAGTAGCAATCCTCAACTAACCGCCTCCCGGCTATAATTAGGCAGAATTTTAACCCAAGGTGTAAGGATGTTCACGGGACTGGTAGAAGAACTAGGAAAGGTTATCGAAATCAGAAGGAAATCAAAGGGAGCAAGGCTAACCGTAAGCTGTCAGAAGGTAATAGAAGAAACTGAACCGGGAGACAGCATAGCGGTAAACGGGGTCTGTCTGACCGTCGTTGAAATAGGAAGCACCAGCCTCTCCTTTGACATATCTCAGGAAACGCTCAGGAGAAGCACCCTTGACTTGATAAAGCCCGGAGAAGCAGTTAACCTGGAAAGGGCATTAAAGCTGTCCGACAGGCTCGGAGGCCATATACTCCAGGGTCACGTTGACACGATAACAAAAATAACAGCAGTAAAAAGAGAAGGGGAAGGCTTTATCTTCAAGTTCAAAATACCTCCTGGCTATTCCCACCTCCTGGTGGAAAAGGGCTCCGTCGGAATAGACGGGATAAGCCTTACCGTGGCATCGCTGTCAACTAACGAGTTTTCGGTTGCCGTTATTCCCCATACTTACAGGGCAACAAACCTTCAGTTTAAAAAGGCCGGAGACAGGGTCAACTTAGAGTTTGACATTATCGGAAAGTACGTTGAAAGGATGGTGAGGAAAAAGTAAGCGCCCCGAAGGGCGCTGAAAGTTACTCTTCAACTTCTACTGTAACTTCCTCACTGTGCCAAAGGCCGTGGAGGTTGCAGTAGGCGTGGGCCGTCAGCGTGGTCGTTTCTTCAAGCTTTATCTTGAATACCACCTCCGAAGCAGCCCTCTCAGGCTCTAAATCAGCCCTTCCGGCAAGGAAGTCCCCGGCCCAAAGGGAGATGTGCTCAATCCAGTGCTCCCTGGTGTTCGGGTGAGGAATGTCCTTACCGACAACAACCCTGACCTCAAACCACTCTCCCTTCTTTACTTTCGCAGGTGCTTCAATAACGGGAGTGTGTTTCCTCTTGCCTTCCGGCTCCGGTCCGTGAACTTTCATGTTCCCTCCTATAAAATGGTTTTATCTGAGCATTCCCTGAACAATTACGTCAACGGCCTCGTCCTCGGTAAGACCTCTCGCCATGAGGGTCTCAAGCTGTTTCTTGTCTATGCTGCCGATTGCAGCCTCGTGCGTAACCTTTGCAGTCTCATCGTTAACAACAACAACGGGAACGGCTTTAACGGTAACCTCTTTTCCCCTTATCACCTCTGAACAGTCAATATGACCCCGGCACTTGGGGGCGTTTCCGTAGGTTTCTCCCACGAAAGTAGCTTTTGTCTTATCAACGGCGATAATACGGCTCTTTGAAATGCCCCTTGCCTCCTCACCGTTAAGGTGAATAACGTCCTCAACGTATATCTCATCGTCCTTCTTCCCTATCATCTTGGTCTCGAAAACGGCAACGCCTTTCCTACCAACTTCTGCTTTCAGTACAATCCTTACCTTCCCGGCTCTTCCCTTGGTCTGCTTAAAGAGCGAACGGAAGTAAGCGTTCTCTCCGACGTAAGCTTCCGTTTCCGTCTCAAGCTCAACGAAAGTCTCTTCTCCGTTGTAGTGAAGGTCTAAAAACTCAAACCTGGCATTCCTCTCAACCCTGACCTTCAGCTTGTTCTTATGCTTCAGCTTTATTCCTTCGGCCATGGCTCCGTAAACCCGGAACTTAACATCGGCTCCTTCTCCTACAACTATTTCCCCTTCAGTCGTCTGAACTTCCGTAGCCTCGGCAGCCCCGAAGCAAAGGGTAACGGGTTCCTCAAGCTTTGTTCCCGGCTCAACGTAGACCTTTGTCTTAACACCCGTGGGAGTCTCAACGACCTCAGACCTAACGCCGGGAGCGGGATATCTCACAACAACCCTGTTCCTGTCAACGAGAAGGTTAAACTTGTTCTTCTTGAAAAGCTCTTCTGGCAAACCTATTTGAACGAACCTTTCGGCTATTAAGTCAAGGGGATTTCTAACGGCCATCACTCACCTCCAACAAGCTCGGGGTTCCTCACCTCACACCTGACGCAGGAGTTCTTAAATTTCTCTCCCACCTCTTTCGGATTTCCCGTCTGAACTACCTGTCCGTCACACATAAGAGTTGCCCTGTCGGCAATCTCTGCAATTTCTTCCCTGTGGGTTATCATGAGAACGGTAGTTCCCCTGTCCCTCATCGTCCTTATCATGTTCGCTATGTCTTCCATTGAGGCAAAGTCAATCCCGGAATCCGGCTCATCAAGAATCGCAAGCTTGGGTCTCATGGCAAGTATCGACGCAAGTTCAACCCTCTTCCTTTCCCCTCCGGAAAGGGTGTCGTCAACGAACCTGAACAGGTAGCTACAGTCAAGACCGACCAGTGTGAGGCACTCCTCAACGTTAAGGTCGGGATTGTTCCTGCCGGAAAGCCTCAAGTATTCCTCAACGGTAATTCCCTCAAACCTTGCAGGTTCCTGCCAGGCAAGCGTAAGTCCGAGCTTTGCCCTTTCATATATTGAAAGGCCGTTGAGCAACTTATCACGAAATATCAGCTCACCCTCGTCAGGGGACTTTAGGTCGTTTATTCCCATGAGAAGGGCTGCAAGGGTTGACTTACCGGCACCGTTCGGCCCGAGAATTGCGTGGATTTCCCCTTCATTAACTATGAGGTTTACACCTTTTAAAATCGGCTTTCCGTCAATTGAGAGCTTTACGTCATTTATGGTTAAAATCGGAACCATAGTCGCCTCCTTCCCGGTTTAGTTTAATCTTATTACCAAAATCACGCCGTGTCAATACACTTCCTATCCTTATTGATAACTATTATTATTAATTTGACTAATCCTTGCTACGCTTTAAATTCCCAGGAAAACAGGCGGAGAAGACGAAATGAAGCTGATTCTCATCGGTGCCGGAGAAGTAGGCAGGGAGCTAATCAAGAGACTCCAGAAAAACTGGAGGCTCGTTGTAATAGACCAGGACGCGGACAAGCTCCGTAAAGTCGTAGAACTCCTCGATTCGGAATCCTTAAACAGAATCGTACTCCTTCAGGGAGACGGAACGAGTAAGCTGCTCCTGAAGAAGGCGGGAATAGAAGAAGCAACGGCCTTTGCCGCCTGCACCGGTGATGATGAAGCCAATCTCGAGGCCTGCCGATTGGCTAAGGAGTTTAACGTACCCTCAATCTACGCGATATCAAACAGCATAGAGCACGACCCCCTCTACGAGGGAGAGGGCATCAACTACATAAACAAAGCTACAGCAACTGCATCAATACTTGAAAGGCAGATCGAGTCGGGAATTGTGACTCCTTCCAACATAGGTCTGGGACAGGGAGAGATCATCGAAGTTTCTGTACTTCCTACCTCCATAATAGCCGGCTACCCTGTGGGGAAATTCTCTTCCAGAAGGTGGAAAATAGTTGCCATCTTCCGGGGAGACAGGCTCATAATCCCGAGACCGAAAACCGTAGTAAAACCGGGAGACAGGGTTTTAATTGTCGGAGACCCCAAAATCCTCAAGTACATAGCAGGCCTCTTAAGGTCCGGAGAACCTCAGTTTCCCCTTCAGTTCGGAATAGAAGAGGTCTTATTCTTACCCGAGCTTCGAAAGGAAGCCCTAAAAGACGCCCGTTTCTTCTCGGATAATACAAAAATTCAGAAAGTAACCATATACACCTGCTTTAAGCTCGATAAAACGCTCCTTTCACCCCTTGAGGGGAAACTCAACAAAGTAAAGGAGTTAAAGCTGTGTGAAAAGGAGTTCTTTGAACTGGTAAAAGACGAAAGCTTCGGCCTTATAGTTATGCCCGATAAGTACAGGGAACTGCCCCTCTACCTGGGAATAAAAACCCTACCCGTACTTGTAGCCGAAGAAACCCTCTCTCCCGTCGTTGTAGCAAGGGGAACAACTCCCGTCGAATCAATACTTGTTCCCGTTTCGGGCTCCTTTAGCAGCTTTAGGGCACTGGAAGTGGGAATTGAGCTTGCAATAGTATGGAAAGCCAAGATCACAGCTCTTTACGTTAGTTCCGGCGAAAACGATGCCAAAATAGAATCGCTAAGGGAAAGGGTGATAAAGTTCAGCAACATGTACAAAGTGCCCATAGAGTTCAAGGTAAGAATGGGAAATCCCGTCAAGGAATTTGCACGGGAAAGTGAAAAGCACAACCTATCGGTAATCGGAGCGAGGAAGGGCAGGAAAACAAACTGGTTTAACCCTTACCCTCCCTACCATATGCTGCACAGATCTAAATGCTCTTCAATACTTATCTGTGTAGGTGAGTGATGGAGAACTCTCTACTCTCAATAATTCTCATCTCACTGGGAATACTATTCGTTCCCTTCTTCAGCAGGCTGTTGAAGGTGCCCGTTGCCGTGGGAGAAGTACTTTACGGAATACTCCTGGGAAGCTCAGTTCTCCAGCTCATAAAGCCCTCACAGTGGCTCGACTTCCTGGCAAGCTTCGGATTTCTCCTCCTGATGTTCATAGCAGGACTCGAGGTAAAGTTCAAAGAAATCCTTAAATTACCCGCTAAAAGCAAGTTCATATATACCCTGATTCCCGTACTGGTCTTCATCCTCTCCTTCTATGCCGGGAAAAAACTTAACTTACATCCTTTAGTTTCTGTAGCCGTCGGAGCGATATCAGTAGGAATCGTTGTCTCTGTACTAAGGGAAAAGAGGCTCCTCCAGAGCAGGTACAGAAAAACCGTCTTCCTTGTCGGAATAATAGGAGAAGTCCTAAGCATTGCTGTACTTACTTTCTATACCCTCTACATAAAGTTTCAGTTCTCTACTCTCTTCTGGATAGGCGTTTTAAAGCTTCTCCTCTACCTAATAGTTGCAAGGATTGTCCTGATTTTCCTGAGAAGCTTTGTCTGGTGGTATCCCAACAGGTTCAAGTTCTTCTTTGAAAAAAGTCCGTCAGAAATCGGAGTAAGAATCAGTCTGGCCGTAATGTTTATGCTGTCGGTAGCAGCTTCTTTTGTCGGTATTGAACCGATAATCGGAGCCTTCATATCCGGAATGATATTCGCAACCGTTTTTGAAGAAACCGAAGGAATAGAGGAGAAGCTATCCGGAGTCAGCTTCGGCTTCCTTATTCCAATATTTTTTATATACGTTGGAATAAACTTCCAGATGCCCCACTTAAATCCCGAAATGCTCAGGCTTCTACTGATGTTAACAGTCCTGAGCTTCTGCGTAAAGGTAATCCCTTCCTCCCTCCTCAGACTGGAAGGTTTCAGCACAAAGGAAGCGGTCGGTGCAGGTATTATTCTGTCCGCTCCCCTTACTCTCGTCATAGTAACGGCCGAGCTGGGCAGGAAACTGAAGGTAATTGACCACGAAGTTGAGGGAGTCTTAATATTACTGGCAATAGTTACGGGAACTTTAGCCCCCGTAATCTTCAACTTCCTCCTCGGCGGAAAGGAAAAATGAGGGTCGTAATCCTTGACGGCTACGTCGATGAACCGACCTGCCTCGGCGTACCGCCCTACATATCAACTTACGTAAGGTACGTTGCCGGCGCGTTAGTTGCAGCCGGCCTTCCGGAGGAGAGCGTAAGCTACGTTGCCATCGACGACCTCAGAAAGCACCCCGAAAAGGAGGAACTCTTAAAGGAAGCCGACGTTCTATTCCTCATAACAGGAATGACCGTACCCGGAAGGTACTTAGGGGGATCTCCGATAACAGAAAAGGAGATAGAGCGGGTCGGAAGGCTCAAAGGCTACAAAGTAGTGGGAGGACCGATAAAGTTCGGATTCACGCTTAAAGGGGGAACGAAGGCCAAATCCTTACCGCTCGGCGAGTTTGACCTTATATGCAGGGGTGACGTGGAGCTTGCCGCTTACTACGTGGGGAAGTACCTGGTCGAGGGGAGGGAACTGCCAACAGGAACGTTCAACCTCAAAAGAACGGCAAAGCACGTTGACCTATTTGCCCCCCTCGGGGCATTCATAGTCAAGGAACACTTTTACTTTCCCCACGTAATCTGTGAAATAGAGACTTTCAGGGGTTGTGAAAGGAAGCACCACTGCTCTTACTGCACGGAAGCCTTTTACGGCTCTCCGGATGAAAGGAGCGTTGAAGGCATAGTTAAAGAGATAAAAGCGCTGCACGAAGCCGGCGTAAAGCACTTCAGGATAGGCAGGCAGCCGAACATCCTCGGCTACAAAGCCATTAAAGGAGACGGGGAATTCCCGATCCCCAACTCAGAAGTAATCTGCAGGCTTTTCAGGGAAGTCAGAAATACAGGGAACATTAAGACGCTACACATAGACAACGTCAATGCGGGGACTATATCCGCCCATCCCGAGGAGTCCAGAAAGGCCTTAGAGTGCATAGCACGCTACGATACAGAGGGAGACGTGGCTCCCTTCGGCCTTGAATCGGCCGACAGAGAAGTGATAGAGAAGAACTTCCTGAAGGTTGACCCGGAAGGAATAAAAAAAGCGATAAGAATAGTAAACGAAGTCGGGGCTTTCAGGGAAAGAGAGAGAGGGCTTTACAAGCTACTGCCCGGCATAAACTTTCTGGTCGGCCTCCCCGGAGAAACGAAAAGGACATTTGAGGAAAACAGGAAGTTCCTGGAATCCATCCTCGAAGAGGAACTGCTCGTTAGAAGGGTAAACATAAGACAGGTAATGGTATTTGAAGGAACTCCGATAGCGGAAATGGTAAAAAGGGCGAAAACAAAGCACAGAAGGGAATTTGAAAAATTCAAGGAGTGGGTAAGGGAGAACTTTGACTTACCCATGATGAAAAAGGTTTTTCCGGTAGGAACGGTAATAAAGAACGTCCTGCTTGAAGCCTATGACGGGGCTCACACATTGGGAAGGGAGCTGGGAAGCTACCCGATTCTCGTCAGGATACCGGAAAGGCTTGAACTGTTTAGAACAGTTAACGTTGTTGTAGTGGGTCACAGGGAAAGATCGGTCATCGGCATTCCGGTTCCGATTAACATAAACACCGTATCTTATAAGTTACTGAGCTACCTACCCGGAGTTTCAAAAAACCTTGCCTCCGAAATCGTCCTGAAAAGGCCTTTTAAGTCAAAGGAAGAACTCTTTTCCCTGTTTCCCCAACTTCAGAAGGTTGGAGAGGAGATAACTGTTTAACAAAATTCTACGGGCGGGTTTCCCCGCCCGTATTCAGATTCTATTTTCTTCTTCTAACCGCTATCCCGACAAATCCTGAAAGCATCAGTAAAAGGTTGAATAGTCCCGTTCTTGCCGAAACCTCAGATAAGGAACAGCCCACGTGGTTACTACTTGAGCTTGATCCCTGAATTTCTTCGGCTATTATTACGGGGTCTTTTATTACTCCTTCCCGTTCGTCTTCGTCAAACTGTCCGTTGTCCTGTATGGTAAAGGCTATTTTATTTTTATCTTTCTTAACTTCTTCCGTTACGTCTTTCAGTTTCCCATCTACACATTTGAAGACATTAAACCTTTCAACACTTTCAGGAAGTACCAGAGCTACTTCCTCTACATCTGCTCCTTCAGGCAGGTTCAAGGTAAAGCTCATCTGTCCATATACAGCCTGCAGACCCTCGGGAATCTCACATTCAGGTTCTGCTACTTCAAAATTTTCTACTTCTGAGTAGCGCGTTACCAGTTTAATTTCTCCTTTAGAAGTCCGCTGATACTCTTCTTGTCCCACGGCTATTTGGACAGTATTACTTTGAACTTTATTTCCGGAGGAATCTTCTGCTATCAGCGTTGCATTATATACCCCTGGGTCTTCATAAACGTGAGTAACATTTCCTTCCTCTCCGGTATAGGTATAAGTATTTCCGTCTCCGAAGCTAAGCGTACAAGTCACTGTTTCTCCGTTCGGATCGTGAGCTTTAAAGCTAAACACCACTTCAAGAGGAACTACCCCTTGCGTTGGAGCCGCTGCAAAGTTATCAATTTTAGGAGCAGGATTGAATTCATCTGCTCCTATATCAACTGTTGGGACTCCATCTCCGTTTCCATCCATTATTCTACTTTCCCCGTCCATATCCTTTTTAAGAAGAGGAAGTCCCGGTGCAGTATTGTTTCCTGCATCTATACAAGGAGAAGGGGGTTTTAAGTGAAGATCTCCGTTGTCAGGATCAACGAAAAGAGGATCTACTGACATATTGCTACCTTGGTTATAGCTTGAGTAATCGTTCAACTTCAAACACGTACCGTTCCCTGAAAAGTCATTACAGCTAAAATCATTATTATAGATATTCAATGAACCACCTCTTACATACACATCTCCGCCCTCACCTCCGTCAGAAATCCCGTTGCTCCAAAATATGTTGTTGTAAAGGTTTAGGTTGCCATCTACGTATATCCGAACAGCTCCTCCTTTTGAAGTTGCGTTATTTGAATAGAACGAGTTATTTTCAATTGTTACACTACCATTCTCAGAATCAACGGAAACTCCACCACCATAATCTGCTACATTATTTTCAAATTGAGAATTTTTAATTATTACACTACCATTCTCAGAATCAACGGAAACTCCACCACCATTACATGCGTTATTATTTTCAAATTGAGAATTTTTAATTATTACACTACCATTCTTAGAATCAACAAAAACTCCACCACCATCATCTACTACATTATTTTCAAATTGAGAATTTTCAATTATTACACTACCATTCTTAGAATCAACAAAAACTCCACCACCACCAAGTGCGTTATTATTTTCAAATTGAGAATTTTCAATTATTACACTACCATTCTTAGAATCAACAAAAACTCCACCACCACCAAGTGCTGTGTTGTGATCAAATCGAGAGTTTTCAATTGTCACATTACCATTATAAGTATAAACGTAAGCTCCTCCACCTGAAACATTTTCACCATGTGCTGTGTTGTGCTCAAATCGAGAGTTTTTAATTGTCACATTACCACTATCAGTATGAACACAAACTCCTCCACCAACAGCATATTTATCATCCGCTGTATTGTGCTCAAATCGAGAGTTTTCAATTGTTACATCTGCCGCTTCTACCTTTACGTATAGTCCCGCTCCATAATCTTCACTTCCATTCCTAAAGACAACATTCTTAATTAGAATAGTTCCATTACTTATTTTATCTATAATCTTCATTATCCCAGTCGTTCCTCCGCCCTCAAGCACTACCTCCTCACTTCCGTTCTCCATACCTATAATGGCAAGTGAACCGGAAGAGTTGTCACTTACAGAGTAGGAAAAAGTACCTGTTTCATTTGCATAGTAAACCCCCGGATTGAGATATATAGTATCATTTTCCGAACTCTCAGCCGCCTTATTTAAAGCCTTTTGAAAAGAACAGGGATTTTCCTGAGTACAGTTTTCCCCTGCCCCATTCGGAGCCACGTAAAAAACTGCAGAATAAGCCCTTCCTGCTGTAAAAGTAAATAACAGGAGGACAATAATCAAAACTGTTTTTAAAGTTATCCGTGACTTCTCCTTTTCCATCTCCTTCCTCCCTCAATACTGGCGTTCATTAATTATTATATGTAGCTATTATAAAAGCAAGCTGTTCGAGTTCAATACATGGTGGACACCTTGACGACCTCTAATATATTCCTCAAACTTCTCAGCAGGAGTTTTATACTTCAACGACTGATGAGGCCTAAGGAAGTTGTAAATCTTTAAGTACTCAA
>Ga0256836_1000396_pt1 | contig 23815 bp, 21 predicted proteins | sample 4561380metaG_FD_185974 | JGI IMG/M metagenome (GOLD analysis project Ga0256836, IMG submission 185974) | Hydrothermal vent microbial communities from Guaymas Basin, Mexico - 4561-380 | ecosystem: Environmental > Aquatic > Marine > Hydrothermal vents | place: Mexico: Guaymas Basin | collected...
ATTTAAATGTGAAGATGTATTAAAAAATTTGGCATCAAGTATTTATTATTTAGAGTTTAATTATAAAGAAAAAAAACTTGAGGAGTTTTATTTTTTACAGTTTGGAGGATATACAAAGTGGAAAAAGAATGATTTTACTCCTGAATTTATTTTTAAAAATATGGTGGATAATGATTTTAAAAAAAGTATAAATGAGCTTTATAAACTTGCAACAGGAAACAAAAAATATATAGAATTTGTTCATAGATTTTACACAAAAGATGGAAGAATTGCTTTTATTAAGGCAAAAATCACTCTTTTAAGAAAAGATGAAAATAAAATTTACTGTGTGGGAATTAATGAAAATATAAGCCGTGAAAAAGAGTATGAAATTATTGTTGATAGGCTTAAAAATTCTCGTAATGTTGGATTGTTAATTTTTAGAGACAATATATTATATGCGAATAACTATTTTTGTGATGTTTTAAGAATTAAATGTGAAGATATAAGAAAGATTTCATTAGCTGATTTAATTAAAAATATATCTAAAGAGGAAATAATATCTTATATTAAAAAAAGAAAAGAGGGAGAGTCTTTTTTCTATTCAAGGGAAAAAGTAGAGTTTGTTTATGCAAATAAAAGGTTTTTTTTTAATATTTATACAAATACAGTATTGTTTAAAGGTAGATATGCGGGTATGAGCCTGCTTGTTGATATTACTTTATCTGTTAAAAGAGAAATTTTTTCTAAAATCATAGATGAAATTAGCGAGCATGTTATAAGGTATTCTGCTAAAAAGGATTTTTTTGAAAGTCTTATCAATACTATAGAAAAAACTGGATATAGTATATATATTAAACATAAGAATTTTGAATATGGGAAAAATATAGATTTAGATTTTAAAGATATAAAGATTTTACTAAACGGTTCTTGTCTTTATATTCCTTTTGAGAGCGGTAAGCTGGTAATATCTTATAAATATAAGAATGAATTTAGTGAAAAAATTATAGATGAATATAAAAAACTAAAGCGCCTTATTGAATATGCAGACAATCATATAAAACATACAATGCTTCTTAAAATTTTAAAAGAGGCAATAGAAAAAAGCTATCAATGGGTGTTAATTACAGATGAGAGCGGTAAAATTTTATATGCTAATGATGTGGTAGAAAAATTAAGCGGATTTTCTAAAAATGAGATAATAGGAAAAACTCCGCGTATTTTTAATTCTAAATACCATAATGAAGAATTTTATGCAAAAATGTATGAAACAATTAGAAATAAAAAAATTTTTGAAGATTTGTTTATAGAAAAGAGTAAATCAGGTGAGTATTTTTATTTAAAGCTTAAAATAATTCCTGTTGAGGTTGAGAGTGATTTATATTTTGTTGCACTTGGAATGGATATTACGGAAAAGAAAAAACTTGAAGACTCCTTAATAAAGGATGAATTAACAGGGCTTTTAAATAGAAAAGGTTTTATTATTCAATCAAGCAGAATCATAAAAGATGGAAATTTTGCTGTAATCTTAATAGATATAAGAAATTTTAAAGCTATTAATCAGGTAAAAGGCAATGTTTATGGAGATTTTCTTCTAAAGAAATTTGCTGAATTCTTGCAGGCAATTTTTTATGAGGATGATATTTTAGCTAGGATGGGCAGTGATGAGTTTGGGATTTTGATTAAATTTGATACATTAGATACACTTCATAATATTATTAATAAATTTATTTTAAAAATTAAAAAATTAGAAAATATCAGTGTAAATATAGGAATAGCGGTTTATAAAAAAGATGCTAAAGATATAAATGAGTTGATTGAAAAAGCTTCTATTGCCCTTGAATATGCAAAAAAAGATGGTGAAAACAGTTTTGTATTTTACAATGATGCTATTAAAAAAGAGATGGAGAATTTAATAAAAGCTAAAAATTTAATAAATGAAGCTTTAGAAAATGATGAGTTTGAATATTTTTTTCAACCGTATTATGATTTGAATTCTGAAAAAATTGTAGGTGCTGAAGCATTAATTAGAATTGTTAAAAAAGATAAAATAATATCTCCTTATTATTTTATAGATTATGCAGAAAGAAGCGGTCTTATAAAATTCATAGAAGAGAGGATGTATGAAAAAATACCTTATTATTTAGAAGAACTTAAAATTCCTCTTTCGTTTAATTTTTCCGCTCATTCATTTAAAGACAAAGAGCATATTTCTAAATTTTTTGAAAAAACCTCTTATCCTTTAACTATCGAAATGACAGAAAGAGAAATCGCAAGCGATATTGAATATACAAGGGAAGTATTTAATATTTTAAAAAATAAAAACTTTAAAATAGCTGTTGATGATTTTGGGACAGGATATTCTACTTTTACTTATATAAAAGAGCTTGATTTTGACATTTTAAAAATTGATATGAGTTTTATTAAAAATTTTGTAACTTCTAAAAAAGATTATGCTTTAGTAAAAACTATCATTACTTTATCAAAAGAGTTAGGTTTGCAAACTATAGCAGAAGGTGTTGAAACAAAAAAACAGCTTGATATGCTTAAAAATTTAAGATGTGATATTGTGCAGGGCTATTTAATAGCTAAGCCTATGCCGCTTTATGAAATGAAAGAATTTCTTAAAAGCTTTAGTGGCATTGACTAAAAATTTATGATATAATAGGTAAAAGTTTTAAGGAGGGGATTATGGAACAATATAAAATTTTGCCAAAGCTTGCAAGACTTTCTATTTTAGAAGAGTTTGAAGGTAAAAAATTAATAGATAGAGACGAATGGGTCAGTAGATATCCTTGGCTTGAAGAAAAAAGAGCAACATTTGTAACGCTTAAACTAAAAGATAAACCAAGAGGAAGTAATTTAAGAGGATGTATAGGTTCTATTCTTCCATATCGTCCGTTGATTGATGATGTGATAGCAAATGCAAAAGCCGCTGCTTTTGAAGACCCGAGGTTTCCACCGCTAACACCTGAAGAATTTGATAGAGTAAAAATCGAAGTAAGTGTTCTTACTATTCCTGAAAAAGTGGAATATGAAGATATTGATGATTTAAGAAGAAAAATAAGACCAGGTGTTGATGGTGTGATATTACAACTTGGAAACCATCAAGCGACTTTTTTACCGGCTGTATGGGAAGAATTACCTGTTTTTGATTTGTTTTTTGCTCATTTATGTTTAAAAGCAGGGCTTCCTGGAGATTGTCTGAAATTTCATCCGACAATTTACAGATATCAGGCGATAGAAGTAGAAGAAGAAGATTAATTCTTCTTCTATTTATAGTTTATAAGATTTTACAACGAGATAAGAAACAATAATAGCTAAAATCACTCTTATAATGACCAGTGCCCAAAAATTGGCTCCGAAAATTACAAACAAAAGAGGGTCTTCAATTAGCGAATGGGCTATCATAAGAAACGTGCCGATAAAAAGCAGCTCTTTTTTACTTAGACGGTTTTTCTCGGCTATCAAAATCCCCGCTCCGTAAGTTATACCTAAAATTATTCCGGTAATAATTGAAAAAGGAGCGCTAAGATTTTTGTTTTTGAATAGCTTTTCTTTAATAAAGTGCATAACGACAATAATAACGGTAATCAAAATAATAATTTTTAAAGCTAAAACCGAAGCATTGTATAAAGAGTTTCCAAGCATATCCCAAAAAGAATTATAAACAGGAAGTGTTATCTCTTTTTGGAGCGTTTTACCTTCTATGTGAATAGGAAGCACTCTAAAAATAATAACTGCCACTATTCCTACACTGATTCTAAGAAGAGTGGAATACCAGTGAGGCATTCCAAGTTTTTTCATAATAGCGTTTTCAACAGGCAGTGCGTGAGCAATTCCCAAAAAAAGCCCGAGAATTGTCCATTCATATGGAGTCAGCCCAAGAGGAGCAGCAAAAGCTATCGCCGCGTAAAGATTAAAAAGCACTCCTGCGGCAATTGATAATGAAACTTCGGGATTTAATCCCATAATGGAAGTAATGGGCTCAAAAATAAAAGATATTTTTTGCAAAATCCCGAAATAAATTAAAATATCCGCTAAAAGATAAAAAGGTATTACAAGTTTTATTATTAAAAGAGCTGTTTTAAGTGCCTGATTTATAAAATTTTTCATGTAAGTTTCTTTTTAGAAAGTATATCAAAAAAAGAAAAGAGGGTCAGTCGGCTTTTAAGATGGCGCCGTTGCTTGCGTTTGTAACAAGGGCTCTGTATTGTTTCAGCCAGCGTCCAGGTACTTCTTTTTTAAGCGGAGTGAATTCTTTTTTTCTTTTTTCAATTTCTTCATCGCTTAATTTAACATTTATAGAAAAGTTATCCACGTCAATTTCTATAATGTCTCCGTCTTTAAGAAGTCCAATCATTCCACCTTCAGCCGCTTCAGGACTAATATGCCCGATGCTAAGACCTCTTGTCGCACCTGAAAATCTACCGTCAGTAATTAGAGCTACTTTATCACCAAGTCCCATTCCCATAATAAGACTTGTAGGTGCCAGCATCTCTTGCATACCAGGTCCTCCTTTTGGACCTTCGTATCTGATGACAACCACGTCGCCTTCTTTTACTTTTCCTGAGGTAATTCCTTCTATTGCTTCTTGTTGAGAATCAAAACAAACCGCTTTACCCGTAAATTTTCTCTCACCTGTAATTCCCGCTGTTTTAATCACGCATCCTTCTTCAGCGAGGTTACCAAACAGTATCGCTAAACCTCCAACTTCACTATAAGGGTTATCTACCGGATGAATAACCGTATAATCTTTAACCTTGGCGTCTTTGATTCTGTCCGCTACCGTACCGCCTTCGATTACAGGGTTATCCAGGTAAAGAATCGTATCGCTTCTTTTGCTGATTTCTTTCATAACCGCGCTCATTCCACCGGCTCTGTGGATATCTTCCATATGTATTGTCTGAAGAGATGGGGAAATTTTTGCTATATGTGAAGTATGTTTTGCTATTTCATTTATTTTTGCCAGGTCAAAATCAACTCCCGCTTCTTTTGCGATTGCCATCATGTGAAGTACCGTATTAGAGCTTCCACCCATTGCCATATCTACTACAAATGCGTTATGAACTGCTTTTTCATTTATTATGTTTTTTATTTTGTATTGTTCCGTTAATTTTTCATCTTTTGCTATTTCACAAATTCTTTTTGCAGCTTTTCTTAAAAGCTCTTCTCTCTCAGGTGTAAGGGCTAAGATAGTTCCGTTTCCTTTAAGAGCTATTCCCATAGCTTCAATAAGTGTATTCATACTGTTTGCTGTAAACATACCAGAACAGCTTCCTCCCCCAGGACATGCTAAACATTCAAGTTGGTAAAGTTTATCTTCATCAATCTCACCTTTTTCAAATTTTCCTACTCCTTCAAATACAGTTGCTAAATCAATCGGAGTACCATCAGGAAGATGTCCGGCTCTCATAGGACCGCCTGTTACAAAGATAGTCGGCACATTTACTCTAAGTGCTCCCATTACCATTCCGGGAGTAATTTTGTCGCAGTTTGGAATACAGATAAGTGCGTCAAGTTTATGAGCGTTCATAACTGTTTCGATTGAGTTTGCGATAATTTCACGACTTGGAAGGCTGTAAAGCATTCCGTCATGACCCATAGCAATTCCGTCATCTACACCGATTGTATTGAATTCAAAAGGAACACATCCGTTTTTTCTGATTTCGTCTTTTACAATTTCTGCATATTTATTTAAAAAGAAGTGTCCAGGAATTATTTCTATAAAAGAATTTGCAACTCCTATAAAAGGTTTATCAAAATCTTCATCTTTTAATCCACAAGCTCTAAGTAAGCTTCTGTGTGGAGCTCTGTGCCATCCTTTTTTTATTTCGTCACTTCTCATTATAATCCTTTTTTATTGCTATTTTAGCACAATTATTCTAAAATTAAAGATAAAAAATAGATATAGTTACTTATAAAGTATATAGCTAAAAGTTTAAATATCAAAACAATAATTTGCTATAATCCCACTAAAAAAAGTTAAAGGTCTTGATTTATGTTTATTTTGCCAAGTAAAGAAGATGCAGATTTTATAGTAAATAACTCAAAGCAGTTTTTTAGAAAAGATGATAGTTTTTTAGATAAAAATATTTCGATTTATCATTATAAACAGGCTAAATTTGAAGAGTTTGAAAAATTTAAAGAAAAAGGCTCTTATGAGCTTAGAGGACTTACTTTTGTTGAAAATAACAGGTTTTTAGCTCTTCACAAGTTTTTTGAGCTTAATCAAGCTCCTGGATGGATGGAAGAGGATTTAAAAGATAAAAAGATAATAAAAGCGAGTGAAAAAATTGACGGTAGTTTGGTTCAGCCCGTTCTAATTGAAAGAAAAATATATTTAAAAACAAAGCTTTCGTTTGATACTTATCAGGCAAAAAGAGCAAATGAGATAATGCTAAAAAATTCTTCTGTTAAAGATTATATTCTAAAAAAATTTAAAGAAAATAAAATTCCTATTTTCGAGTTTGTATCTCCTAAAACTCAGGTTGTAATGAATTATAAAAATGAAGAGCTTATTTTGATTCAGGTTAGAGATTTAAACACAGGTGAATATGAACTTGATTTTGAAAAGGAAGCAAAAAAATACAACGTAAAGACTCCAAAAAATTATGATGTAAAAAATTTGAATGAATTTTTAAAACTTGCTGAAAGGGAAAAAGACAAAGAAGGGTGGGTTTTGATATTTGAGGGAATGAAGTTTGTTAAGGTAAAAACTAAGGAGTATTTAAAACTTCATAAGTTACTTGCAAAAATACAGCCTCACGATATTATTCAGGCAATTTTAGAGAAAAAAGATTATGAATATGAAAGTGTCTTAAATAAAAAGAGTGAGAAGTATGAATATTTTAGTGATACAAAAACAAGATTTTTAAAAAAATACAATGCGCTAAAAAAAGAAGCAAAAAAAGTATTAAAGCTTTCAAAAAAAGAGTTTAAAAAAAGATATTCAAACCATCCGTATTATGAGCTTTTTGCGCTCTGTAAAAATAGAGGAATTGAAGAGTTTGACCCTTGGATAAAAAAACACACTGCAAGATTAAAAGGAGCAAAAAAATTTTTAGAGCTTGATTAGAGATTTGTTTTTTATCATATAAATTTCATCGGCTTTTGCTATAGTTTCAGCCCTGTGGGCTATTATTATTGAGGTTCTCGATTTTAAAAAAGGCTCTATGTTTTTAAATACTTTATCTTCAGTTTCGATATCAAGAGCTGAGGTTGATTCATCTAAAATTACTATTTTTGGTTTATGAAGAAGTGCTCTTGCAATTGCCACTCTTTGTTTCTGTCCTCCACTTAGTTTTACTCCGTTTTTACCCACATACGTATCAAGTTTTTTTGGCCATTTTTGTACAACTTCTTCAAGTTCTGCAAGTTTCAGGGCTTCCCATATCTCTTTTTCATCAAAGTTTTTGCCAAGAGTTAAATTAAATCTTAAAGTGTCGCTAAAAAGCCTTGTTTCTTGTAAGATTAAACTAACATTTGCTCTTATTTTATCAAGACCTATTTCTTTGTAGCTTATTTGATTATATAAAACATCCCCTTTATTTGGTATAAAAAATCCTGCTATTATTTTTGCAAGAGTTGTTTTTCCTCCACCACTTGCACCAATAAGGGCTGTAATTTTTTTAGGTTCAAATTTCCCTGAGGCTTCTTTTAAAATCCACTCACTGCTTTTATATTTAAAAGAGATGTTTTTTATGTCAATAGTTACTAAGTCTTTAAAGGGTTCTTTTTTGTGAGGAAAAATAGGTTCTTTTTGTAAAGAGAGAGTTTCATTTATTCTCTCAAGCGCAGCTTTTGCCCCAAAATATGCATACTGGATTGAGATTATTTCCTGAATAGGTGTCATCATAAACCAAAGGTATCCATAAACTGCAAGCATAAGTCCTATTGATAGGTTATCATACGCAACTGCTAAAATTCCTGCTGCTCTGAATATTTCAAAACCTATTAAAAAAATTAAAAAGCTGATTTTGTTTAGGGTTTCTGATTTATAGCTGAAATTAAACGATTTTTCTTTAAGTTTTTTTGCTAATTCAAAAAGACGTTTAAAGAAAAAGTTTTCTTTATTATAAGCTTTAATTTGCTCAAACAGCTCAAGTGTTTCTATTAAGGCTTCTTGAAAAATACTTATGGTTTTGTTTTGTTCTTTTTTGTAATTTTTTACTTTTCTTGCGATTTTTCCAGATAAAATTACTACAAAAGGATTTAACATCAGAATAAAAAGTCCAAGTTTCCAGTTAATTAAAATTAAAACAACAGCTACTCCTATTAATGTTAAAAAAGAAATTAAAAATTTTGAAACCGATTTTATTAAAAACTCTTCAACCGTGTTTACATCGCTAATAAGCCTGCTTGCTATATCTCCTGTTTTTAAGTTTTCATATTCGTTTATTGAGAGGTGTTTTAGGTGGTTTAATACTCTTATTCTGATTTTATAGGTAACATCTTTTGTTATTTTTTCAAAGAAGTAAGTTTGAAGTGTGTTAAGAAAAACAAATGCACTTCTTAAGAAAATAACTACAATAAGAGTAATGATTACATAACAAAAAGCACTGCATTCTCCAAAAATTTTACTTATACTCTCAGTCCAGAGTCCCGGTTTTTTAAGTAAGACCTCATCAATTAAAAGAGGCATAAGCATAGGAATAGGAATTGAGATGATAGTTGCTATTATTGCTATAATTTGAGCTAAAATAAACTCTTTTTTGTATTTTTTAATCTCTTTTAAAAGCTTTTTGAAAGAATACAATATAAAGCCTTTAAATAGCAGATATTATCTCTTTTTCTAAGGTGTAAAGCTGATAACGCCTTTTTTTGAATTCTTCAGATGTTTTTTTATCTATTAATTTATAAATCTCTTCTAAAACCCTTGCACTTTCTTGAGCTCTTTTTAAATTTGAAATTATTAAATCTTTTATCGAGGTTCTGTTTAATTCTGAAGAGGTGGATTTTTTTAAAATATCGTTGTTTGCATCTCTAAATGATATTATTTCTTCATAATCTGGCACTTTTATGTGCCTTATTTCTTTTAAGGTTTTAGCAAGAGGGGAAGAGAATTCGTATCTTAGGATATCTTCTACTACTCTAATTCCCTCTTTAAATCTGTTTAAATTTGCATCAATTGTTCTAAAAGGAATACTATTCTTCATTGTTTAAAAAGCCAAGAATCTGTAAAAGTGAAATAAATAGGTTTAAAAAGTCAAGATAGAGGCTAACTGCCGCTTCAATTTCACTGCTTACGTTTCCTCTTATAATGTTTTGAGTATCATATAAAATAAACAAACTAAATACAACAGCCCCAACACTTGCAATTGCTAACTGAAGTATCGGTAAGTGAAGGAAAATATTTGCAATTCCCGCTATTATCATAATAATTAAAGCAATAAAAAGCATTTTGCCCATTGTTGTAAAATCTCTTTTTGTATTCATTGCAAAAATTGTAAGGGCAATAAACGCAACTGCTGTGAGTCCAAAGGCTTCTGCAATTACATATCCCATATTTTTTGCTATAAACACGGCAAGTGTAGGTGCAAGGGTGAATCCTGTCATAAATGTAAATGCAAACAGTAATACCAGATTAAGAGGAGTTTTGTTTTTTGCCGCAAAAAGTCCAAAAAGTAGAATAAATTCAAGTATTACAGCTCCCCAGTATGTAAATGTAAGCCCGCCTGTAGCAGGATTTATCATACTGCCTACAAACCCCATTCCAACATAAGCTCCAACCGCTCCTGCTATAAGGCTTCCTGCAAGAAGCTGATAAGTCCTTTTTACAAATTCATTTATGTTTGTTATTGCATTTTCTTCATATGTGTGGTGCATTTCATTTGCATTTACTTTAAAATCATTTGATGAAAATTTCATCATCAATCCTTTTTTTTATTTAATTATCTTTAAAAAGGGTTAAGTGACGGTTAATTTTTGGGTTTTATATTAAAATCAAAAAATTTACTTTTAAATCCGTTACTTATTTTAGCATACTGAATGCTTGCCGCATTTAAATTGCCGCTTTCTTGCCATAAAAGTCCAAGTCCGTATCTGGCTTCAAGGAAATGGGGGTTTTTAAGTTTTGCAATTTCCATTAGAGCCACCGCGTTTGCGTGATGGTTTGCCCCTATTGCCGCAACTGCTGCATGATAGAATGTTTTTGGGTCTTTAATATTTTTGTTGTTTATTAAATCATTGTATATTGTATAAGCTTCTTCAAAATGTTTTGTATAAAGGTTTGCGTATGCAAGTCTCTCAAGTACAGGAATAATGTCAAACGTTTCAGCCTGTGCTTTTTTTATTAAAAGAAGCCTTACTCTATACATAAGTCCTGAAATTTTTGCAAATTCGAAAAACCATTCTTTTGCTATTTTTGCTCCGTAAAAAAAGTCGTTTAAATTAGTGTTGTGAATAATGTTAAAATAAAAACTCTGATAATTTTGAGCCAGCTTTTTTATAGGAAGGTCTTTATTATCTGCATAAAAATATAAAAGATTTGCAATTAAATCCTTTTCAAAAATGTTTTTTAAATTTAAAGCTTCAAATGAATAATCTTTGTTGTAAAGTGCTTTTATAGTAAGTTTTGTTAAAATCCAAAAAGGAGAGTTTTTTTCTTTTTTTTGTAAAAAAGCCACCATTTTTACCCTGTTGTTTAAATAAATGCTAAGCATTGCATCTTCTAAAATAGTTTTGTCGTTAAACCCCTCTTTTATCAAAGCTATTAAATGCTTATTTGAAATATTTGATTTATCTGCTGCATAAAGAGCGAGTATTCCTGTTTTTAAATCATAAGGATTTAAGTGAAAAGCCCTTAAAAAATGTTTATATGCATTATAATAATCTCCCATCTGGGCAAATGTTACCGCTGTGTTGTAATGGAGTATATAAGTATTATGGTTTTTTAAAAGTTTTAAAAACTCTTTGTTTGCAAGATAGATATGACCGTTTAGGGCTAATTTGATTGCGTTTGATATTTTTAAATTCATATTTGAATAAGTTGCAGATTTTTGTAAAAATTTTTGGGCTTGTTCGATACTTCCTATAGGAATTCCCGCTATTCCTTTTTTAAGATAATTTATTGTCTGTTTTATATTATAAACTTTATAAGGGGCAAAGTAAAAAAATAAGTCATAAAAATCTTTTTTGTCTTTTAAAAAATTTTTTTTAAATTCTTTTTGGGCTTCTTTTATGTCAAAAAGGGATTTTTTTAAAAATACATTTATAGGATATAAATTTTGGTCTTTATATTTTTTTAAAATTTTTGCAGCTTCTTTAAAAAAAGATAATTTTAAATCAACTAAAGCTAAAGCAAATTCACCTATTTTAGAGTCTGTTTTTGAAAGGTAATTTTTGGCCTGAGAAAATTCGCCCATTTTCGCATAATTTAGACCCTTTAAAAGAGGGTCTTTTAAATAAAAAGAAGCATTTTCTGCGTCGTTATAGTAATCATAAATGTGTCCTATCATCTGTTTTGATTCCTCTGCATAGGCTGTTTTTGTTTTAAGCGCAGGTATAGTTTCATATTCATATCCAAGGTAATACATTACAAGTGCATAATAGTAGGGATAATTTTTATTTTTTGCAATTTCTGGCAAAAACGTATAGGCTAAGTTTCTATAATAATCAAAAAGTTTATAGTTTTTTAGTTTTAGCGTACAAAAAGTCGCGTTTATTGCGCTTATTGTTCTGTTTTCCTGATTTTTAATTGCTTTTTTAAAATATTCAAGTGCAGTTTTATAATCTTTTTCTTTTATTTTAATAACCCCAAGGTTATAATAAGACAGTGCTTTTGAAAATTCCGAAATTTTTTGAAGAATTGATAAGGCTTTTTCTTTTTGTCCCGTTTTGTAAAGAATTGTTGCTTTTTTAATAAGAATATTTAATTCATCTAAAGGGATGTTTTTTTTCTCAAGTTTTTTTACAAGTTTTTCTATATTTACATCTTTTTTTTTCTCATTTTTCTTTTTAATTACCACTATTCCAAGCAGTATCAAAAGCATTATCAAAACTAAAAGAAGTAAAACAATTATTAAAAGAGGAAATTTTTTTTTATTTTTTTCTTTTTCCTCTTCTATAACTATAACATTTTCTTCAGCCACTTATTTCCTTATAGATATTTTCTAAGCACATCCGGGATTTTTATATTTCCTTTTTTTGTCTGATAGTTTTCCATAATTGCAACAAGGGTTCTTCCAACAGCTAAAGAGCTGCCATTGAGTGTATGTACAAGGCGGTTTTTTTTGCCGTCTTTAAATCTTATTTTTGCTCTTCTTGCCTGAAAATCACGTGTATTTGAAACTGAGCTTATTTCCCTGTATTTTTTTTGGCTTGGAATCCATACTTCAAGGTCTATTGTTTTTGCGGCGCTAAACCCTAAATCTCCCGTACAAAGCATTACCTGTCTGTATGGAAGCCCTAGTTTTTCAAGTGCACTGCTTGCACACTCAACCATTTCTTCAAGCATCTTATCGCTCTCTTCAGGTCGTGTAATTGCCACAAGCTCAACTTTGTCAAACTGGTGCTGACGGATAATTCCTTTTGTGTCTTTTCCATAGCTTCCGGCTTCTTTTCTAAAGCAAGGTGTATAGGCTGTGAGTTTTATAGGCTTTTCTAAATCCTGAATTATTTCATCCCTAAAAAGGTTTGTTAAAGGCACTTCGGCTGTCGGGATTAAATATAAATTTTCATTTTCTATTTTGAAAAGGTCCTCTTTAAATTTTGGGAGTTGGCCGGTTCCTGTCATTGTTTCTTCATTTACCATCAAAGGCACCCACACTTCTTCAAAACCGTACTCTTTATTATGGTCTAAAAAGAAGTTAATTAAAGCCCTCTCAAGTCTTGCGGCATCTTTTTTCATAACGGTAAATCGGCTTTTTGCAAGTTTTACACCCCTTTTAAAATCAAGCCAGCCGAGTTTTTCTCCAAGTTCGTCGTGAGGTTTTATTTCAAAATCAAATTCAGGAATTTCTCCTACTCTTTTAATTTCAACATTATCGTTTTCATCTTTTCCAACAGGTACGTCCTCATCAGGAATATTTGGAATAATAAGAGCCTTTTGGGTTAGTTTTTCATCTATTTCTTTTAATTTGGCATTTAGTGTTTCAATCTTTTTTTTAATATCGGATACTTCCTGTTTTATCTTTTCTGCTTCATCTTTTTTACCTTCTTTCATTAAGATACCTATCTGTTTTGAGAGTGTATTTCTTTTTGCCTGCAGGTTTTCAATCTCTTTTTTTAGCTCTTTTTTATTCTCAAAAAGTTTTTTTATTTCTTCTAAAAGAGCTTTATCCACTCCTTTTAGTGTTAATTTTTTTGCAGTTTCGTCGAAATTATTTTCAAGGAGTTTTAAGTCAATCATATGTTTCCTTTTTGTATGATTTGTTATAATATTAATTGGATAATTTTAACATAAAAGGAGAATTAATGAAAAAGTTAGCTCTTTTAGGGCTTAGCGCTATTGTGGCAAGTACTCTTATGGCAAAAGAGATTAAAGTAGGTATTTTACAGCCTTTAACAGGACCTATTGCGGCATTTGGTCAAAAAACACTTGATGGTATTAAGCTCATACACGAAAAATATAACAAACTTCCAAACGGGGATACTATTAAATTAGTGATTGTTGATAATCAGTTTGACAAAGTTCAGACTGTAAATGGATACAAAAGACTTGTAAGCGGTGACAATGTTGTGGCTGTTGAGGGGCCTCTTGCATCAAGTATGGCTCTTGCAGTAAAAAGATTTGCAGACCAGAGTAAAACTCCAACAGTTACACAAATTGCAACAAACCCAAGGGTTACTAAAGGAACAAACTATATAACAAGAGCTTGTTTTACAGACGATTTTCAAGGGACTGTAGCTGCAAAATATGCCTTAAAACACAATTTAAAAAACGCTGTTGTTGTGTTTGATATGAAACAGGATTATTCTGTAGGTCTTGCTAAGGCTTTTATGAACACTTATAAAAAAGGCGGAGGTAAAATTTTAAAAGTTCTTTATATCAATACAGGGGATAAAGACTTCAACGCTCAGGTAGCGCAAATTAAAAGACTTCGCCCTCAATTTATCTATACTCCAATTTATGCACCAGAAGAAGGGCTTTTCTTAAGACAGCTTAGAGCTGCAGGGGTAAAAGCGCCTGTAATGGGTGGGGATGGTATTGCAGACCCAGGATTACTTAAAAAACTTGCAGGTCCTGCGGCAAACGGCGTAATGTATACAGACCACTTTGACGCGGTAAAAGCTCCAACTAAACTTTCAGCTCAGTTTATTAGAGATTTTAAAGCAAAATACGGAAGACTTCCAAGTGCATTTGCGGCAACAGGTGCTGATGGATATCTTTTAATTTATAATGCTGTAAAACAGTGTGATACAAATGCTAATTCTAATAATTTAGCTCAGTTTAAAAGATGTGTAAATAACGCTATAAGACATACAAAAAATCTTGAAGCTGTGACAGGTTACTTGACAATTGACCCTAAAACAGGAAACCCTGTTAATAAACCGGCTGTTATTGAAAAAATTGTGGATGGAAAAACAGAATTTGTTGAACTTGTAAAACCTTAATTTTTGCCCTCTTTTGAGGGTATTTATGAGTACAAACTTAGTTTGTATTCATAAATTCTAGTATCTGAAATATAAATTTAAAGAGGAATATAATGAAGTTTAAGACTCCAGTAAAACTTAATGAAAATGTTTATTGGGTGGGATGTTCGGAATCTAAATTATTAAATCAGAACATTTATTTAATAAAAGATGAAGATGTGGCAGTATTGATAGACCCTGTTTTTACACAAGAAGGATGTATTTTAGATAGAATAAGCCCTATTGTAAAACTCAGTAATATAAAATATGTAATTATTCAAAATTATGAACCTGATGTGTTAAAGATGTTAGAAGAATTAAAAAGACTTGTTCCTGATATTGTAATAGTAACCCATTGGAAAATAGGAATGTTTTTAAAAAAATTTGGTTTAGATATGAATATTTATGTTATTGATGAAAACGAGTGGCGGCTTAAATTAAAAAATAAAACGCTTGAATTTATTTTTACTCCTTTTAATTATTTTGCAGGGAGTTTTTGTACTTATGACAAAGAGACTTCTGCTCTTTTTAGCGGTGAGCTTTTTAGTGCTATAAAAAATAAATTTCAGCTTTTTGTTGATAAAGAAAATGTTTATATATATTCTTTAAAAATGTTTCATCAGCTTTATCTGCCTTTTGAGTATGTAAAAAAAGCCCTAAAGGCTTTGCCTGAGGATATTGAGCTTGTAGCTCCTAAGTACGGTTCTGTTTTAGAGGGTGATTTTATTAAAAAATCTAAAAATGAGCTGTTGTCTTTGACAAAGGAGATAGAGCTTGAAGAAATTGCAGAAGAGGTTGTTTCTAAGTTTTATGAGGATTTGATTGTATATGAAATTGATGAGGCTTTAAAAAGACTTTTTAAAAATATAAAAAATGCGATAAATATCTCTTATTTAGAAGCTGTGGTATTAGATGAAGAGTATAAAATAGGTAAAAAAGGTACTAACAGAGTTGATGTTATGCTTCAGATAAACGATACTCCTTTGATGTTTGCTGCATCTTTTGAAAATCTTACTAAAAATGAAAAAGAGTTATTAAGGGATTTATTAGTAAGGGTTGCTAAAGCCATAAGTTATGTTATAGAAAGGCAGATGAGCTTTAAAAAGGTAAAAAACAATCCTATTTTAGATACTATTACAGGTGTATTTTCTAAAGAGTATCTTCCTATAGTGGAATCTAAGATTTTAAAACAGGCAATAAGACACAAGTTTCCTGTGGCAATAGGGTCTATTTTGATAGATTATGACCATACTCATATAGGAAAACTTTATAAAGAGTGTATTTTAAGAGAAATTGCAAAACTTTTGCAAAGACAGTTTAGAAGCTCTGATATTATAATAAGAGATAATAACAATTTTTTGATTTTTATGCCTTTTACAGATGAAAAAAATGCTTCTTTAAAACTTAGCAAGGTTGTAAAAAGTCTTAATAACCACACTTATTGCGGTAGTAAAAAAATGAATGTAAAAGCGTGTTATAAAGTAATCAGATATGATAATTCATCTATTTATGAAGTTTTAGAAAAATTAAAAAAAGAAAAAGTAAAGGTGTAAGATGGATATCAGTTTTATTTTACAACAAGTGATAAACGGATTTTCACTTGGAAGTATGTATGCCTTAATTGCAATTGGATATACATTGGTTTATGGAGTCCTCAGACTTATTAATTTTGCTCACGGTGATATTATGATGGTAGGGGCTTTTTTGGCTTTTATTTTTTTAGGGATTTTAACAGAATGGAAATTTGAGCATATTACAATGAGTGTGTTTTTAACGGCTGTAGGTCTTTCTATTATTTTTACTTCCATTATAGGAGTTTTAACGTATGTTGTGGCGTATAAGCCCCTTCTTGATAAAAATGCTCCTAAAATTTCTCTTTTGATTACTGCAATTGGTATTTCGTTTTTTTTGGAGTCTCTTTTTAACGTAATAGCTAATCAATATTTTGGAGGTTCTTATCAGAGTTTTTATTTTCCTGAGATTTTTTCAAAAATTATAAAAATAGGAAATGTAACTATTCCTGTTTTGACAATTATAGTACCTGTTTTAACCCTTTTACTTTTAGGGCTGGTTTTGTATATTCTTTATAAAACAAAAATAGGAATTGCCATTAGAGCTTTGGCATTTGACATTCAAACCGTAAAACTTATGGGTGCTGATTCAAACAAAATTATTGCTTTTGTTTTTGCTCTTGGGTCTGCTCTTGCGGCAATAGGAGGTGTTTCTTATGCAATGGTATATCCAAGTATTGACCCTTATATGGGAATGCTTGTAGGTTTAAAAGCGTTTGCCGCTGCGGTTGTTGGAGGGATTGGAAGTGTAACAGGAGCTGTTATAGGTGGATTTATTTTAGGGTTTGTGGAAGTTGCGATTCCTGGATTTTTCCCTGAGCTTGGAGGCTGGAAGGATGCATTTGCATTTATTTTACTGATTTTTGTGCTTCTTTTTAAACCGACAGGAATTATGGGAATAGATTTTGAAAGACAAAGATTTTAAGGAGAAATAATGAATATAAAAGAGATGTCAGCAAAAGAATATTTTTTTTTAATAGCAATAATAACTGCGTTTTTTTTAGCGTTTTTATATATTTCTCCTAAAATTTTTAGCGATTATACAATTACAGTTTTAAGTAATATTTATATTTTTATTATTCTTGCCGTAAGTTATAACTTAATAAACGGTGTAACCGGTCAGTTTAGTTTAGAACCAAACGGGTTTGTTGCAATTGGGGCATATGTTACGGCTATTTTGATGCTTTCACCCGAGCTTAAAGAAGAGATGTATATGTTAGCTTCACCTTTGCCTCTTATAAGGGATATCTTTATTCCAAATCCGTTTTTTGCATTGATTATAAGTGGAATAGTGGCGGCTCTTGTTGCACTGACACTTGCATTTCCTGTATTTAGGGTAAGGGGTGATTATTTAGCAATTGTTACACTTGGTTTTGGATTTATTATAAGAACTTTTTTAATTAATACTCCTGAAATTTCAAACGGTTCTATGGGGCTTGATTCAATTCCTGGTTTTGCAAGTTATTTTTGGATTGGGGTTGTTTGTTTGGTTACGGTTATTTTGATTTATAATATAGTATATTCAAAGTTTGGAAGAGCAATGAAAAGTGTAAGGGATGATGAAGATGCATCTTTAGCAATGGGGGTGAATACTTTTAAAATTAAAACAATAGCCTTTATGACAAGTGCTTTTTTTGAAGGAGTTGGAGGAGGGCTTTTAGCAAGTTCTATTGGGTCAATTTCTCCTGATCAATTTACTTTTATGCTAACATTTCAGTTGTTGATTATAATAGTTCTTGGCGGGCTTGGAAGTATGAGTGGAGCCATTTTAGGAACTATTTTAGTATTAGGAGGAATGGAGGCTTTAAGACCTCTTGATGATGCAAGCTGGAGTATAGGTTTAATTCACGGAATTCCTGGACTTAGAATGGTTGTATTTAGTATATTACTTCTTTTACTTATGCTTTTTGCAAGAAGGGGACTTCTTGGAGATAAAGAGATTTGGGATTATGTAAAACTTAAAAAAAGGATTAACAATGGCTGATATTTTAAAAATCGGAAAATATGAATTTACAAGCAGACTTATAGTAGGTAGCGGAAAATATCCTGATTTTAAAACGACCCGTGATGCAACTCTTGCAAGCGGGGCTGAAATGATTACAGTTGCTGTTAGGCGTGTAAATATTTTAGACCCTAATGAAGAAAATTTAATGGATTATTTTAAAGATACGGATGTTCAAATACTGCCAAACTCTGCAGGATGTACAACAGCAGAGGAGGCTATTACTCTGTTTAGACTTGTTAGGGAAGCAACCGGAATTGATATTATAAAGCTTGAGGTAATCGGAGATACAAAAAAAACACTGTATCCTGATGTTCTTGAAACACTTAAAGCGTGCGAGGTACTTGCTAAAGAGGATTTTACAGTTATGGCTTATACAAACGATGACCCGATTATGGCAAAAAGACTCGAAGATGCCGGAGCTGCTGCTGTAATGCCACTTGCTGCGCCAATTGGCAGCGGACTTGGGATTCAAAACAGATATAATGTAGTGTTTGTAAAAGATGCGGTAAATGTTCCTGTTATTGTTGATGCGGGGATTGGTACTGCAAGTGATGCGGCTGTAGCTATGGAGCTTGGGGCTGATGGAGTGCTTACAAATACTGCAATTGCTCAGGCAAAAAACCCTATAGAAATGGCAGAAGCTATGAAATATGCGGTAATTGCCGGAAGAATGGCTTATAAAGCAGGAAGAATTCCAAAAAAACCTTATGCTACTGCATCTTCTCCTCTTGAGGGGCTTATTGAATTTTAAGCCTCTTTTTTTTATTTTTCAAAATAGTATGTGTCTGGCACTTAAGAAGTTAGATGTTTTGATATAATCTTTAAAAAAGGAACTTTATGAAATATGCTGTTTTAGTAATCTTTTTAATATATTTAGGAATTATTTCTTATCTTTATTTTACTCAGGATGAAAAAATTTTTAATAAAAAATTTGCAAAAGAGTATTTTCCAAAAAGAATTGAAAAAATAACCTTTAAAACAAGTGATGGTATTTTATTAGAAGGAGGATTTGTAAAAAATAAAAAGAACGCTCCTTTAGTTTTATATTTTAGCGGTAATTCTAATAATGTATTGGAATTTTTAGATAATATAGCTCCTAAAATTAAAGATTATAATTTTATAGGTTTTAATTATCCGGGATATGCAGGTTCTAAAGGAGAACCTTGTGAAGAGTGTATTTATAGATATGCACTTGAAATTTTTGACAAATACAAACCTGATTTTGTAATGGGCAGAAGTCTTGGAAGTGCCGTTGCTTCTTTTATAGCGGCTAACAGAGAAGTTAAAGGGGTTGTTTTAATAACCCCTATTGACAGTATTGTAAATATTGCAAAAAACAGATATCCTTTCATTCCTGTATCTTTGCTTATAAAACATAAATTTGAAGCTTATAAATATTTGCAAAAAACTAAAGCCCCTGTTTCTTTGCTTCTGGTAAAAATTGATAAAACAGTTCCTAAAAAGAGTATTGAAAATGTACTTAAAAATATTTCTAATTTAAAAAAAATAGAGACTATTGATGGAGTAGGGCATGGAAATGTTTATGAATATAAAGGAATTGAAGAAAAATTGAGATTTTTATTGGATGTTTTAAAATAAGGAGAATTAATGAATAGTCTTAAGCTTATTTTGAGTTTAGTTGGATTGTTGTACAGCTTTGATAGGGTTTGTTTTTTTAATAATTAAAATTTTTATTTTAGAAATTTCTTTAAATGAAGAATTTACTCTTTTATTTTTAATTCTCTTTTCTATAATTGCTTTTTTTCTTTTAAAGATTAAACCTTATATTTTAAATTATATTCAAGTAATTATTGTTTATTCAATAATCCTTTTGTTTGTTTTGAATTACTTTCAAAAAATCAATATTTATCAATTTTTAACTCTTTTTATTTCATTTATTATTTTTGGAATTTATTATAGAAAATTATGAAAAAGATAGAATAAAAAATGAATATAAATTAAAAGAATTGGCGAGTACTGATTACTTAACAGGAATTTTAAATAGAAGAGCTTTTTTTAATTTGGTAAATACTCTTGAATTAAATAAATACTCTGTTTTGATGCTTGATATTGATCATTTTAAGAAAATAAACGATACATACGGACATGATATCGGGGATAAAGTTTTAAAAACTTTTTCTAATACTATTAAAAACAATTTAAGAAAAGAGGATATTTTTGCAAGAATAGGAGGAGAGGAGTTTGTTGTTTTAACCAAAAATATAGATAAATCAAGGTTATATTTTTTTGCCGAAAAGCTTAGAAAAAAAGTTGAAGAGTTAAAAATAGGGAATATAAAGCTAACTGTAAGTATAGGAGGTCATATTATTGGATTTGGCGAAGATATAAATCTCTCTTTAAAACGTGCAGACGAAGCTTTGTATGAAGCTAAAAAAAGTTGTTATTAAATAACTCTTTTTTAGCCTTATTATATTTAAACAATACGAAAAATTATTTCAGTTTTTAATATTAAAAGAGGATTTTACATTTTAAGGAGTTTGTTAGTGGTGGAGACAACGAACACCAACCCCCAGTATCAGACTATATTCAGACTGTATCATTTACTTGATTAAAAGCCCGATATTTCGTAATATTTCAGTATTATACCGTTTCAGACTAAATCAGTCAAAGAGCTATTTTTTTTGGGGGACAGTTTGGGGGACAGAAAATAATGCTTTATTTAAACAAGGGAAAAAGATGAAATTAAAAGACATAGAAATTAAAAAAGCTAAGCCGAAAGAGAAAAAATACAAAATGTATGACGGCGATTATCTCTATTTACTGGTAACACCAAAAGGTAAAAAATTATGGTATTACAAACCGAATAATAAAAAAGAATTTTCATTAGGAGAGTATCCATATGTTAGCTTAAAAGACGCAAGAAATAAAAAAGCCCAGTTAAAAAGAGAAATTGAAATAAAAGGCTTAGAGACCGTAGTCAATGAGCTTAACGAACGTAAGACAAAGGAAAAAAGAAAATTTGAATTGATTGTCAATGATTGGTTAAAAGAATATCAAAAGCAGAGAGAAAAATCCACAGCCGCAAAAACAATTCAGAGGGTTAATAAATACGTATTACCGACCTTTAAAGGTAGAGACATTAAAAGTATCAAAGTAAAAGAGATATACCAGTTTTTACAAAAGCAAAACAGACCGACTGCCGAAAAGTTAAAATCTCTTTTAAATGGTATTTTTTCTTTTGCACGCTCAAAGGAATATATAGAGTATAACATAATAAGAGACATCGACTTAAAACAGATTTTCACCACAACAGCCAAAAATCATTATAAATATAACGATAATTTAGAGGAATTTAGAAAGTATTTTGATGAGGTTAGAGACATAAAACCCCAGCCGATAGTAAAGGGAGCTATTAAGATAATTTTCCTTACTGCATTAAGGCAGGGAAGCGTTAGAGCTATAAAATGGGAGCATATAGATTTTGAAAATAAAATCCTGCATATCCCAAAAGAGAATTTAAAAGTTAAGACGATTGATTTTAAAATCCCGTTAGTTGATGAAGCGGTTGAAACGTTTAGAGAACTTCAAGAGTATAAAACAGGTGATTATGTTTTTTCTCTTAATGGTAAAAAGCCAATAAGTGAGACCGCATTAAGAAGACATTTAAAAAACATTCAAAAAAAATATAACTTAAAACCTACCAGCCTACACGGCATAAGATACTCATTTTCTACCTTTACAAGGCAATATCTCCAACAGGAACACGGCATAACAGACGAAGTTATTGAAATAGCAATGCAACACATAGACAAAAACAAAATAAGAGCCGTTTATAATCATTACGATTATTTAAAAGAGAGACGGGAGCTTATGGAGCTTTGGTATCGGCTTTTAACTTCTTAACTTTTTTATTTCTCATTTATTTTTATCTTATTTTTTATTTACCATTAAAAGAAGTCTTTTTATTTTAGACCCCCATTTTTAAAAAAAACTTTTTTTCTTTGCACCCTTTGCACCCCACTATATATAAAACCCCAGAAAAAAGGAAACTTTAAAACATATAAATGGGGTGCAAACCCCAAAAATGACTTGCACCCCTTTGCACCCCACTTGCACCCTGTATCCTCTTTTAAAGGTAAAAATATATTAATAACCTCATCAAAAAGTGATATAATACAAGTAATACAATATAAGGAGATAAAAAATGTTAAGCGTTAGACTTGATAAAGAGCTTGAAGCAAAATTAAACGAAATAGCAAAAATCACAAAAAGACCAAAAAGTTTTTTTATAAAAGAGGCTTTAAGAGAATATTTACAAGATGTAGAGGACATTATCGAAGCGAGCAAAAGACACAATGACCCAAATAAAGAGCTTTTGACATTAGAAGAGTTTAAAAAGTTAGCCGATGTATAAAGTCAAAATTAATAAGCAAGTTTTAAAAGACATTAAGCATATAGACAAAAAATACAAAAAAAAGATTATTGAAACTATTGAGGAAAAGATTGCAAAAGAGCCTTATAAAGGTAAAAGATTAGCGGAGAATTTATCCCCTTTTTACAGGTGGAGAGTTGGAGATTACAGGATAATTTACTCAATTAATGACGATATAGTAGAGATTGAAATAATAAAAGTCTCACACAGACAGCAAGCCTACAAATAAATTACTTTTTTTAAATCCCCAAATAATCCTTTTTATTCCTTTATTTTCCCATATTGTAGTTTTTTGTATCAAGAGAATATTTTTTTTCCAAAAATCGATTATCTATTTTTTAATAATTCCAATGTTACACCACACTACAACAAGGAGACAAAAAAAATGCGAATGTTAATAAATAGCAAGGACTTAAAAAGCGTGGTTGGTATTAGCAAATCCACAGCTTATAGGTATATGAGGCAATACTCAGACTTCCCAAGACCTATAAAGGTAAGCAAGACCAAAACATTATGGAACGTCCAAAAAATAGTGGAATGGTTAGAGCGTAATTTTCAAGAAGGAGAAAAGCAATGAAAGTAATAAAAGAATACCTACCAAAAGCAAAAAGACCAAATACACCTATAGAATGGAAATATCTCAAAAATAAAGGCGTATTATGTCTTATTGAGAAATTGCTAAATGGTGAGATGGTTAATCAGGTAAGCAATAACTGCGGAGTGTCTAAGATAACAAATGCTATCGCACACATAAGAAAATTTATCGGTTACGAAAATATCGTAAATGTCAGAGTTGAAGGGTTGAAGTGCGATTTATACAGGTTGGTGAGAACTCCAAAAAACAAAGAAAAGTTAAAAGAGCTTAGGGACATTATAAAAGCACATTTAAAAGCCTTTTAGAGCTTTTTTTCTTTATTAGGCTATATAAATACTTAAAAGGGTAAAAATGCAAATAGAGGCTAAAAAAGAAGCTATTTTTCAAGAATTTTTTCAATCTTATCAAAGATACCAAGATGAAAAAAATTATCGGCTACATATAAAACAATTGAAATTACAAAAATACCAAAAATCACCTTCTCCATTGCTAACTTTCTACCCTTTTATCATCACAAAGGGCTTTTTTAGCATTCTCAAAGCGTTTTGCTTTTATGTAGTTATCAAGCCAAGTATCTACCCAGCGGGGCGTTTCGTTGGCTTTTTTCCATTTACCAGAAATAGTCTTATCATTTATACCGCAAATATTAGCAAACTCTTTAATAGTCAATCCACATTCTTTAAGTTTATTTTTAAAAG
>Ga0256836_1000397_pt1 | contig 23696 bp, 29 predicted proteins | sample 4561380metaG_FD_185974 | JGI IMG/M metagenome (GOLD analysis project Ga0256836, IMG submission 185974) | Hydrothermal vent microbial communities from Guaymas Basin, Mexico - 4561-380 | ecosystem: Environmental > Aquatic > Marine > Hydrothermal vents | place: Mexico: Guaymas Basin | collected...
CTCCGCAAATTAAAATAATTCCATCTTTTTTATTAATAATTCTTTTCCAAGCTTGTAAATCCTTGTCTGTAAAGCCAATATGCTCTAAAGGGATAATAACGCTATCTCTGTCTAAAATTCTTAAAACTGTATTTTCCAAAATCATACCGTTTTTATTTCTAAATACGGTAGGTGTAGTAGAAACTCTAACATCAACAATTTTGCTACCAATTGAGTAGGAAAAAGCTCCGTCTTGAGGGAGATGCCTTAGAGAAATATCCATAGTTCCTGTGATTTGTTTTATATATGAAATTAAAGCTTCAAAGCTATCAGGTTTTAAAAAGAATTTGGGAACTCTAACACCATCAATTCTCATAAAGATTGTGGCTGTTCCATCTAGAGCAGGAGATATATGAATATCAGAAGCCTTTTCAATTAAAGCATCTTTCATGATAATATCTAAAACTTCTTTTGGACTATCTAAATCTAAAAAGTTATGAAATTTACTTTCAAGTTCTTTAAGTTTATTTATAAGAGTGTGATAATTAAAGCGAACTACTTTAACTTTCTTTTTTGTTTCTTTTTCTAGAATTTCTTTTGCAAGTTTAGGTTTTAAAGATGCAACGAAAATTTCATTTTCAGTTTCAGAAAGGATAATAGTTTTAATTTTTTTCAAAAGGTCGTTAGAAATTTTTGAAGAAATGATAGTTTCACTATCAATTTTATCCTTATCTTTAAGAGATAAAAATGTAATAAGGTCTAGATGTGTAATAAACCCAAGTTCAATTAAAATTTGCCCGAGTTTCTTACCCGTTAGTTTTTGAATGTTTAATGCTAGTTTTAACTGCTCTTTTGTAATTTTACCTAGTTTTAAAAAATACTCACCAATTTTTAAGTTTGAAATTTTGTCATTCATTTTTTTATCTCCACTGCTGATACATTTTAAAGTAAGGTAGAAGAACTAAATTAATTAATAAAAATATAATATAAAAAGCAACTAGGAAAAACAAAATATTTGCTAGTTTTGGAACAAAAGAAACTGCATCTAAATACTCTTCAAAAGCTCTTCTTGAAATAACTTTAAAAGCATTGACAATAGCTTTGCTAGTAGTTGCATTTTTTATAATAAGTTTATAACCTTCGTCAATAGAAGGAAAATAGTTATAGTAGTCTTTCCCTTCTTTTAAATATTTTAAAACTTTGTCTAAAGAATTTTTAATAAAAGGGGAATTAGTAGATTTTTTAGCTACTTCAATAGCTTGAACGAAAGAAACATTATTTTCTAAAAGTTTATACATAACATAGTAAGTTAAAAAAACTTCTTGTTTTTCATAAATTTTATTTACAAAAGGAATTTTAGAAATAAGTTTTTCATATAGATATATATTTTGCCTCTTTAATAAGGTAAGAAAAATAAAGGTAAAAATAAAAAAAATAGTAAAAGTGGGAATAACGATGCTAGTAATTTTACAAAGAAGTTTTATAGTTGGAGAAACATAATTTGCTATAAAGCTGTTATTAAGAAGTCTAGGTAAAACGAAAGTGGAAAAAGAAAAGAAAGTTAGAAATATAATAGAAAGTTTAATTAAGGGTGGAATAAGCTCTTTTTTAAGTTTTGATTGTTTTTCTTCCATATCATTAATAAATTTATAGGCTTCTTTTAAAGTTTGCGAAAGAGAGCCAGAAAGCTCTCCGGCTTTAATCATAACTAAAATAAAGTGCGGAAATGTTTCTCTAAATTTAAAAAGAGCATTTGCAAAGCTTTCTCCCGCTTTTAAAGATAGAATAATTTCATTTACCAAAGTTTTTAAATTTTTACTATCCGTTTTTATAACAGAAAGAGCAGAAAGTAAATTTACTCCTGTTGACATTGCATCAGAAATTAAAGAAAAAAAGTATTCCATTTCTTTTTTAGAAAGTTTTATTTTCTTTTTTACTTCTTTATAAGAGATAATACTTAAATCTAGTAGTTTTGCCTTTTTTTTTAGCTCTTTAACATTTTTAGCAAATAAAATAAGCTCTTCTTTTTTTAAAGTTTTTCTATTTCTTGCAACAACTAAATATTTTTTAAGAAGATTTTCCTTTTGCATTTATTTTCCCTTCAAAATGTATAAAGTGCTTATATTTTTCGTAGCACGTTAGCCCTACGCAAAAAGTGTAGTTAAGGTTATCTGGAACTTTTTCTAAAAAGTTAAAAAAATTATTTAATTTATCATAATTTGCATAAACTAAAAGAGTATTATTTTTGAAAGTAAAATTTAAATTATTATCATTTGCAATTTTTGCAGTGTAATAAAAGTAAATCTCCTTTGGAATTTTAATCTCAAAAATTTTTGTATATTCATTTACAATTTTAACGGGCTTAACTTTTTCTCTTAAATTATTAAAATTATAAAGAGCAAACATTAAAAGCACAAAAGAAGATAGAAAAAAAAGTTTAGAAGCATCTAGTTTTTCCATAAGAAAAACCTCTTAAAAAAGGTTATAATAAAATTATAACAAAATTCCTTTATATTAAAAATTTTTACCATTTAAATCATAAATATAAACAGTTCCCTTTGCAGGGATTTCAGGAACTTTTATCCAAATTGTATTAGAAGTATAATTAGAAAAGGGGATAGAGAAAGATAGATATGTTAAACCAACACATTCGCCATTTTCTTTTTCATAACAATAGTAAGCTTTTCCTATATATCCATTATCTTTATTTGTATCACTATCTATAACTAAGCTATAAATAGAAGTATTATTTAAATTTACTCTAATTTGAAAATCTTTTAAAGCTCTATTTTCATTATTTTTTACTAAAATGTATGAGCTTTTGTTTTCAACTGTTACATCTCCATATTTTCTTACTCTAACCCAGTCATAATCAATATTTCCGTTATTTTCTCCTCCGATAAAAATTTGGTTTCCATAATATTTATCATTTGTCCCTACTATAACATGAGCATTTTTTTTAAAAATAGGTAAAATTTTGTTTTCTCCTAAATATGTCTTAGATAAATATAAATACTCAATATATCCAGATAATCCCTTTTCCGAATTTCTGTGAATATGATATTTATGATAAGAAGTTGTTGGGTTGTCGTAAAAGTTTCTATATGTTAACGAAGTATCTGCTGGAGTCCAGGTATATGTATATTTAGATCCACATATATGGAATAATGCTAAAAATGGATATGTATCCGATACTCTCCAATTTTTATTACTTACACCCCCCTTAGCCCAAATAGCTACTTTAGGAGCATCATATGAATAAGTTTTAGCAAAGAATTCTATTATATAATCATTATTTGGTAATGAAACATTATTTTTTGTTATTATTCCATGATAATGGTACTCATTTGTTGTAATTGTTAATATTCCATTTTTTTCTGTTACTGTATATCCAGTTTCTGGATGAGTTAATTCATATTTATCTTGCCAGTAGTTATCATTAAAATCATCATAAAAATCAAAAATTATATATCCATTAGCTAAAGTATTTTGTGTTAAAACTTTAAGTTCATTAGGTATTAAATCATTATAAATTTTATAAATTTTAAATTTATCTCCAACTAAATCAAAAAAGTTATAAAAGTTTTCTTCAGATAAATATCTTATTCCATTTAAGGAAAAGTTATTTATTTCATAAAAGTAAGTTTTAAAGTTAGAGCTAATTAAGTCTTGAGCTAAGATTGCAAGCCTACTTCCATCATCATTTACTCTTATAAGTTTTGCATTTGTGAGCCCAGTTATAGTAGTTTCATATGGAGTTAAAAAGTTTAAAGGAGAAACTTCAGACATTTTATATCTATAAATAGTTCCATCTTGAAGTAAAACATAAATGTTATACTCTAAAGTATCAACATTATATCTAATATCAACAGATTTTGCATTTTTAATATTTACGTAAGAAGCATAGAAAATTGTAGATAAGTCAAAAGGTTTAGTCAATTTAAAAATAATTAAGTTATTATTATCATCTAAAACTAAAATTACTTTTCCATTATCGCTATAAGCAAAATCAATAGGTGTTCCAAGTTTAATAGTTCCATCAACTATCAAATCTTTTAAATTTTTTGATTGTTTTAAATTTGAGCTATATGTGGATAAAACTTTGTATGGAAAGTTATCAGCATATATGTTTAAAAGCCAATCAGGAGTTAATGTCATTAAAACTTTTGGCATATTGATAGAAAATAGGTAGTTTAAGCTAATTTTATTAACATTATTTTTATCTAAAAATAGATAAGGTCTTTTAAGATAGTATATTATAGGGGTGTAGTAGCCCTTATGAATGTTTATTTTATATTCGCCATGTATTTCATCAGTTTTAACATTAAAAAGATGTAGTTTTGGCATTATATAAGCTTCTCTATAGATAAAAAGGGAAGGATTTGGAAGAGTAGTAGTGGAGGTAGGGTTTTTTCCATATATTTGTATGTAAGAAGTTAATAGTGTATTTCGTGGATTTGTATAGCTATAAAAGATTAAATTTGTTAAATCTTTAAAGCTGTATTTATTTCTATATGTGCTATTTTTATCTACAAAATAAACAAAATATGTTCCAGCCTTTAGTATTGGAAAATGAACGAAAAATTTATCATCTTGAGTATTTAAATATTTTCCTTGCGAAGCTTCTTCAAAACTTACAAAGGGAAGCTCAGTTAAATATCCGTTATCTTTATTTGTATCATAATCTAAAACTAAAGTTTTATTTGCAAAATTAATTTTTGAAGAAAATATGCAAAGATGGCTCCAATAGTCTTTTATATCATTAATTACATTTAAAATTTTTGTGTTTTTATTGTAATTAGTAAAAGAAATTTGATTATTATCTTCATCTACTAAAATACCTTGCATATTATTTGGAACCATAATTCCATTATCTTTTCCTCTAAGTCCAAATGTAGTGTAGATTTGATAGTATTTAAATATATCATTTGTTAGTAATGTAAAGATGTTATCTGAAACAGTGGTGGTTCCAAGCCCATATACATCAAAGAAAAGCTGATGATTTTTATTAGATTTGAAAATCTGTGTAAATAAAAATCTATCGGTAAAGTATCTATCTTTTATACTATTTTTATAAAATTTTGAAAAATCATTATTAAAATACCATAAGTATTTTCCATAATGACAATGCCACCAATCTTTATAATCAACTGCATATTTATAATCTTCAATAACAAAAGGTGAGTAAAGTTCCGGGTCAGGAGTATTTCGGTATGCATAGAGTATTTTTGTCAAATCAAAAGGCTTTTCTTTTTTTATCCAAGCATAAGTTAAATTTAGATATGCAAAAGGATTAATTCCTACAAAATCCGAGCTAGTCACATTTAAAGTATTGTTTTCTGCAGTATTATTTGAGCTAGATGAGCTAGAGTAAGAAATAAGGTAGTTAATAATTTGAGAAGTAGCCGTAGTAGTTGAAGTTGAAGTTGTAGTTATAGGAGAAGTTGGAGAAGTAGATGTAGTAGTGCTAGTAGTAGGTGTAGTTGTTGTTGTGGTAGTAGAATTTAAAGTAGAAGCTGTGGTAGGTGAAGCTGCTGAGCTAGAGCCAGAAACTACCCAATATGAAGAAGTAGGAGATGAAGATAAATTAGAAGTATTATTAATAAGCTCATCAAGAGTTGAAAAATAAACATTTGAAGTTAAAAATGAGCTTCCATTTAAAAAGTAAGGAACATATGCTAAAGCTTTTTCGCCTAAGATAGTGTCAGCGCTAACTAAATACTCTATAGTATCATTTTTGCATTTAATATTTATAGGGTCTTTTTCTTCAAGTAAAGAGCAAAGTGCATTTGTAAGTTTCCAATTAATTGTCAAATCAGGAGTTTTATTATCTTCAAAAGCAGTTTCATTGTTAGATAGATAAGGAATGCTTATATGATTATTGATTTTAACAGCTGGAATTTTATTAATGTATTTGTATATAACAAGCTCCTCAATGGAAGAAGGGAAAGTGCCCTTATCCAGTTTATAAGCTAGAATTGCTTTTTTAAGTTCTTTTAATGAGTAGATATATTTATCAACTTTTCCTTCATTTAATTTTTTAGTAAAGATAGGATATATATAAGAAGAAAAAATGCTTACAAAAATTCCTACAAGAATAAGAGCAAAAATAACTTCAAGAAGGGTAAAGGCTTGTTTTCTTTTCATTTTTATCCTCTCAATTTACAAATTTACAAAGCATCTAAAAAGAAGTTATGAATAATATCATCTTTTGTTTTTGGGAATCCATCTGCTCCCGGACTTAAAATTTTGATGTTATCCGGGCTTACAAAAATATAAATATAATTATTAAAAAATGCATCTTTAAAAGGTATAGATAAACTTGTAGGAAAATAAGTTAAATTATAAACCTTTAAATATCGTTTTAAAAAGAGTTTTAGTTTTGCCTCATTATCATATTTTTCTTTAATTGTAGCTTCTGTTTTCCACTCAAAATATAATTTATAAAATTTATTTGCGTAAGTAAAGCTAAAAAGCATATAAAAAATAGAAATTATTTTTAGTAAATTTTTCATTTTTAAAACCTCAACCTAAAATAAAAGTATTTATTGTTTTTAATTTGAGTGTTAAACGGAAACTCTCGCATAGCATTTATAAGAGCCTCTAAATCCAAAGTGTCATTTAAAGCAATTTGGCAAATAATAGAATATATATTTTCATTATAAACACAATTTACTAAAGGTAGTTTATAAGTGCTTTTAACACCGAGCTTTTCAATTAAACAAGGGTTAGTTAAGTTGTAAGCCGAGCATAGTTTAAAAGTGTTTAGATTAAGTGCATTTGTAAAAAGATAAGAAGCCCCATAATCTAAATAATTGATAATAATATCAGAGCGTTTTTTTAGTAAATATCTATATCCAAAAGTATTAAAAGAAATTCCCAAAATTATACCTAAAATAGAAAGAGCAAAGATAAGCTCTAAAAGTATAAAAGCTTTTCTTTTAAGCAATTTTTCACCTTAAATTTTATTTTTTACAAAAACTATCATAAAACGCAAAAACAAAAGAGTTAAATTTTTTGTAGTAAAAGCAAGTTTTAAACCCCCTACCGGTATTATAGGCACATAGAGCTTTGTTTTCAAGTTTATATCGTTTAAAAAGCTCTTTAAAAATAGATAAAGCAATAATAGTGTTTATTTTATAATCAAAAAGCAAGGAAGTAGGGATATTTTTTGCAAAGTATTTTGTATTTATTTGCCAAAGCCCATAATCTTTTTTGTTTTTTGCAAATTCATAAAAAGAGCTTTCAATAAAAGGAATAAAAACAAGGTAATTTGGCAGTGAATATAGTTTTAACATATGCAAAATATATTTAATAATATGCTTTTTTTTATTTACAAGAAAGTAAATATAATTTTTATCTTTTTTATATTTTTTATAAAAAGATTTGTAGTAGTTATGTTTATATTTATGATGTTTATTAATGTATTTTTTTGCTATATCGCACAAAGTATTAGAAATCAAAGTCATCATCTTTGATTTCTTCCTCGTCTAATTTTATATTGTAAATGCGTTTATCTTTTTTATTTTTTATATGTTGTCTTCTATTTTTAAGTTTGTTAATTTTGTCAATAACGCTTGTATTTTTGTTTTCCCGCTCATATTTTAATACAAAGTAAATTACATCATTTTTAGATAAATCTCTTTTTGATTTTACTATATAATTTTTATAAAGATAATACTTGGAAAAAAGTAAATCCAGAGTTTCAAGTTCCATAAAAATCCTCCTTTATCCCCCTTTAAAGATAATTATTATTAATATTATTTTTAATTTTTTCTAAAGTTTTAAAGAAAATATCTTCAAATTGTTTAAATTTTTCTTCAACAATTAGAGGATTTACTTCTATTCTGTCAATTGTGTTGTTTTCTAGATTTACATAAGTAATAGTTTTATTACCGTATTCGTAAATAATTGAGTAGTTTTCAGAAATTTCTTCAAATATAATATTTTCAATTTCTCCATCTTTATTAAAAGATATATGAATATCAAAATTGTCCTTCATAAAAGCTCCTCCCAATTAATTTAAATTTAATTATAACACAGCTTGAGAAAAAAGGAAAAAGAGGTTATATTAAATATAAAAGATAAAGAAAAGGAGGAAAAAATGAAAATAAAAAGCTTTGCAAGAAAACTGGCGTTAAGTTTAAGTGCGCTTTCCTTTGCAACTGCGCTTGCAACATCAGTTAGCCATATAAATTTTGCGATGAAAAGATTAGGCAATATAGAAAGAGTGGGAGGAGTAGCTTTAGCGTCAGACAAAGACAATATAATGGAGTTAAAAGATGATTTAGCAAGAAAGCTTGCAAAAAAGTTAGCAGAAAAAGAGAACATAAAGGATAAAGAAGCGCAAGAGGAGTTAAGAGCGGAGATACGAGCTCGTTTAGAAGTGGGAATAGAAGATTATGGTAATAAACACGTTGTTTATTATGTAGTAGATTTACCTTTACGAAAACTAGAAGAGCTAAAAAGAGAAAATAATGCAAAAGAGCTTTACACAGTAAATATTCATTATGATTTTGATAAAAAGACATATGTAGCAGAAGGTAAAATAGATAGAAAGACCTTTGAAAAAGTATCGGCAGAGAAAGGAGAGAGCGTAAAGAGCTTGCTTGCAAAGGTTTTAACAAAAGTAATTGCAAGAGAGTATAATCCGCACACTTCAAAAAAAGCTTTAAAAGATTTATACTTGCACTTATCAAGTAATTTAGATGTATATGGTGATAAGTTTAAAGTAAATATCCCTATATCTTTAATAAAAGAAATAAAATATACAAATAATTACTCTATGCGTTATTTAAGATAAAACAAAAGGTAAGAGGGAGGAGTAAAAAATGCAAGTTGATAAAGAGTATGAAATAATAAAAAACGAGCTTTTAAAAGAAAGCAATTTAGAGTTTAAAAGAGAAAACAAAAATATGAAAGGTATATATAGTGTGTATAGCGTGAAAGGGACGCCTTATACGATAATGCTTTGCTCTAACAAAAGATACAAAGTAAAACTTATAAGTTTTACGATAGATAGATATGAAATAAAAAGGATAGGAGGTAAGCAAGATGAAAATAAAATAAAAGAAAAAGTAAAAGAGTTTCTATCTAAGGTGCAAGAAAAGATAAAAGAGCTAGAAGATAAAGATAAGGTTGTAATAGATATAGGAACGATATACCCACTTAATATTTTAATAAAAGAAGGAGATAAGCTAAAGTTTTATTATAGAAAAGTAAGCGATATAAATATTTTGAGCTATATAGAGCTTGTAAAAATTTACAACGAGATAATGAAAACGAGAAATATAAAAGTTTTATCAAAAGTGTTAAAAAAGGAGTATTTTCAAGAAGTAAAAAGGATAATAGATGAGGAGTTAGAAACTTTAATAAAAGAGCATAGCGATAAAGTATTTGTGTTTCCAGTTCATCAATATAAAGATACTGTAAATTTATTTTTAAGTTATATAAAAGGTAAAGTTAGCTTGCATATAAAAAATAAGTTAGAAAGTAAAATGAGTTTTTATTTTTTCAAAAAATACATAACATTTTCGCGTTTAGATTTTATAAAAAAATATATGTATCATAAGTTTTATTTGTTAAATAGAAATAAAGAGAAAAAGTGCGAGCTTTTACAAGTTGATGAAAGTTTTTCAAGTAATGTAATAGAAAGAATGCCAGGATATAGGATATACAAGAAAATGGAAGAAAAGAAAATTTATATAGAAGATTTAAAAAATAAAGAGGTAAAAGGATTTGATAAAGATATGCTAAGCTGTTTATTTTTTGTTTCAAGAATAGAAAAAAAAGATATAAAAGATTATATAAAAAAGCTTTGGAGTGGTGAGTATAATCTAGAAATTATCTAAGATAAAATTGAAAAAAGAGCTTGACTGTAATAAAATTTCTAATAATATTATTAGAAGAGAAGGGGAATGACAAAAGGTGAAAAATGAAAAAGTTAGAGTATGAAAAGGAAACAAGGAAATTAAAGTATAAATTTTATAAAGATATAGAAGATAAGAAAATATACTTTTATTTTTATCCAAAAGTAAGAAAGATGAATATACTTAACATTTATAATTACATTACTGATGATATATTTTACAAGTTATTTCCCAAGCTTGGAATAAAAAACATTTTAACAAGCTTAGAAAGATATAGTGCATTTGATATGAAAAAAATAAAAGATAAGATAGAAAAATACTTTAAAAGTGAAGAAGGGAAATTAGTATTAGATAAAAATAATGAGCTTTATATTCGTTTAGAGTTTAAAGATGAAAAAGAGTTTGAAAATAAAAAGGAAAATATAAAAGAGAAGATAAAAAGTTTTTATAAAGAAATTTTAAATGAATTTAAAAGAGATTTAGAAAATTTAGAAAATCTGCTAGAAAAGAAAATAAAAGAAAAAGCAAGAAGGAGAAGATTATGGCAATTGTAAAATCGTTTTATGGAGATGAAAAAAAGAGGGTTCTTTTAAAAGCTATAAAGTATGCAATAAAAATGGAAGAAGAAGGGATTTTTGACAAAAAAGAAGTAGATGAATTTATAAAAAAAGTATTAAATAGAAAGTTTTCAAAGCAAAAAGCAAACATAAGTTTGTCTTTTAAAAATGAAGAAGAGTATAAAAAGTTTAAAAAATTATTAAATAAATATGACAAAAAGTTAAAAATGAAAATGTAGGAGGAGGTAAAGTATGCCAAAGAGAGATTTAAAAAGAAAAGATGTCTTTTCTCAAATTTTAAAAGAAAATAAAGAGCTTTTAAAAATAAAGGAAGTAGATAGTCAAATTTTGCATTTGGATAGTAAAAGGGTGATAATAAAAAGCACAATAACAACGGAAGATGCAAAAATTTCAGCGTTAGGGGAAGCACTTTTAGAAGGAGCTCGCTCTGATGCGGCAATTCGGCTTGCAGAAACACGAGCCGAGCTTAGAGCTTACGAAAAGCTCTTTAAAATAAATGGAATAGATATAACTTTAGATGAAGATTTAGAAAGAGAAGAAAAAGAAGAAAAAGTAAAAGTAGAGAAAGTAACTGAAAATCAAATAAGATATGCAAAAAAGCTTATAGAAGAGCTAAGAAAAGTAGATAGTGAAAAAGCAGAGAAAGCAGAAAAGTATTTAGAGAATATAAAAGATAAGGATAAAAAAATATTTAGTAAGTTTATAGATAAATTAAAAAGAAAAATAGAAGAAAGTAGGGAAAATGAAAATAAAAAAGGATTGTCTCCATCTCCTTAAATAGATGTTGGAGGAAGTAAAAATGAAATTATCAAAAGAATTAGAAGATTTTTTAAAAGATGCAGAAAAAGTAGGTGAATTAAAAGAAGATATAGAGTTTGGAGTAAATTTTTTAATAAATGATTTGAAAATGTATGAAAGCAAAGCTTGCGCGTTTTTAAGAAAGAAGTTAGAGGAAAAATATAAAATACCGTTTGATATAAAGTGGCATTTTAGAGATACCAACTATTTAATTATGGATTATCTTAGCGAGCTTGAAAAAAAAGAAGAAAGAGAAGGAAAAGAGAAAGAGATAAACGAATTTAGAGTTCATATTCATGTAAATAGTCATTTTGAAGACGAAAGAGATGCAGAAATAGAAACTTTAGATGAATATATAGTTTATCCCTTTTTAGAAAGTATAAAGGAAAATGCAAAAAATATAAATGGATATAAAGTTATTATAGACCCTCGCAAAGATTTTGAAAGCTGGCTTTATGACTATCAAAAAGACATTCCATTTCCAAATGTAGATAAAAGGTATTTATTTGAAGAGTTAAAACCAGATTTAATTTTAAATAAAGATAAATTACTAATAAGAAAAGATTTGATAGATAAAGTAAATTTTCAAGCTTTAAAGAAAGTATATAAAGATAAAATAGATATAAATAAGAAAGAAGGAGAGATTATCTATTACTTAGATTTTAAAGAAATGCAAAAAGAATTAAAAAATATAATAAATTTAATGCAAGAAAAAAATAAAAAAAATAAAAATATAAAAAGGAGGTAATAAAAATGCCGTTAATTCTTAGCAAAATAGAAAATCAGTATGGAGAAGAAATAATAGAAAATATGTATTATCTTGGCCCAGATGGTTGGTATAATGAGCGTATAAACTGTTATTCATCAAGCGATTTAGGACTTGGAACTTGTCGGTGTGTAAGTCATGACCCACTTAAAGTAGAAAAAGTTTCCCGAGAAGCAGTTTTATCAATTATAAAAGAATATCCTGAAACTATAAAAGATTTAACAGAAGCAGAGTGGAGTGATTTAGAAAGATATCAAAAAGATGAGGAATATAGATTAGAATGCAAGTTTATGGACGAGTTAAATATGACCCCTGAAGAATTTAAAGAAAACATTTTGATGTTAAAAGAAAGATTAGGTTTTGGAGAAAAAGAAATAAAAGATATGCTAAAAAAGATGCCAGATTTTGTAAGAGAGTATATAGAAAAAGAGTTAAATGAAAATAATAAGAAAAAAGGAAATCAGTTGAAGAGGTAAAGAAAAATGAGCGCTTTAAAAGTTTCAGAAAAGATAGAAAAAGTTTTAAGAGATGAAGAGAAGCTAAATGAAATTACAGCAGATATAGAGATTGGGACAGAAATTTTGCTAGATAAGTTTAAACTTCCCAAAAATTTTGCGTTAAAACTTTTAAAAAAGAAGTTAGAAGAAAAATATCAAATTCCATTTGATATAAAGTGGTATTATGCAAATTATGATTATTCAATAAGAGATAAGTTATATGATTATGAATATGAAAATAAAGAAATTGATAAATTTATAGTTCATATTCATGTAGATAACGATGATGGAGAAGAAAATTTGATAATAGAAACATTAGACGAAGTCTTAATAGAGCCCTATTTAGAAAAATTAAAAGAAAATATGAAAAAAATAAATAGGATAAAGTTTGTTGTAGATGAGCGTGGTTTAGAGGAAGACATAATTTTTGATAAGTTAAAATGTGATATAGTGTTAAATCCAACATATATAGCAATAAATCCTAAAAGCCCCTATAAAAAAGAGCTTAGAAAAAAGTTAAAAGAAATACTAAAAGAATGTGAAGGAAAGCTAATAAAAAGCTCTGATGATAAGCTAGTATGCTTAGATGAATGTTTAGAAGATTTTGCAAAAAAAGTAGAAGAAAAGATAAAAGAGATAAAAAAAGAAAGTAAAAAAGTGCTTAGAAAGTAGGAGGAAAAAAGATGCCTCTTATAGTTAGCGAGATAGAAAATCAATACGGAGAAAAGATAGTAGATGAAGAGTATTACTTAGAAAATGGAAAGTGGTATTGTGAAAAAATAAACTGCTACTCAAGTGAAGCATTAGGGCTTGGGAGTTGCCAATGTGTAAGCCACGATCCGATTGATAAATTTGAAGTATCAAGAGAAACAATATTAGAAATAATCCAAGAAAACCCACTGCTTATAAAAGATTTGACAGAAGAAGAGTGGAGAGATTTAGAAAATTACAGAAAAAATAAAAGATATAGATTAGAGTGTGTATGTAAAGAGATTTATAACTTAGAGCCTGAAGAGTTAAAAGAAAGGCTACTTGAATTTAAAGAAAGATTTAATTTAAGTGAAAAAGAGTTAAAAAAGCTTTTAAAAGAAGAAATGCCAAAAATAGTAAGAGAATATTTAGAAGAAGAGTTAAATTTGAAAAATAAAAGCAATAAAGTAATGAAACAAAAGTAAAAAAAAGGAGGAATAAAAAAATGGAAGTAAAAAAAATTGTAACTCATGTAGCACCTAGACATTTTGATGATACAATGGCTGTGTCGTTGCTTTTGCAAAAGTATCCAAACGCAAAAGTAGAATTTTTACATCCTCAAGATGATAAAGAAAAGATAGAAGAATATATAAAAAGAAAAGATGTAATTTTAGTAGATATTGGAGGAACTTATGACGAAAAGCTAAAAAATTACGACCACCATCAAGATAAAGAGATGCCTTGCTCGTTAGTTTTAGTATTAGCAAATGAATTTCCGGAATATTTAAAACTTTTAGAGGAAGATGAAGACATAAAAAAAGAAATGGAGTATTTTGATATTAAAGATAGAGAAGGGTTTTTAAAAGCAAAAGAGAAAACTGGAGTAAGCACTTCTTTAATTCAAGAAAGCGTAATTTTAGAGATGGGAAATGATGTAGAAGGGCTAAAAAAATTAGGAGAAGCTTTTAAAAAATATTTAGATAAAAAGTTAGAAATAATAAATAATTTAGAAAAAGCAAAAGTAAAGAAAGTTAATGGATTAAAAGTAATAATAGATGAAAATACTTGTCCGCCATCACTTCTTTTTAAAAAATACGATGCAGATTTAATAATTCAAAGAAATAGTTTTAATAAAAATGACACAAGTGTAATTAAAAATACGGGAAAGAAAACAAGTGAAACTATAAAATTAGAAAATTTAAAAGATGAAGCAAAATTCGTTCATAAAGCTGGATTTATTGCGGTATTACCAAAAGAAATTAATGAAGTAGAAAAAGATTTAGATAAAATTATAAATAAAATAAAAGAGAAAGGAAATGCACCTTCTCTTTAAAATTTAAAGAGGGGGATTTCTCCCCCTTATTTATAAAAAATAGCATTAACGGGACAAATTTCTTTACACGCTTCGCAATTTATACATTTATCTTCAAGAATGAGATATTTGTTATTTTCTAGGGAAATAATAGCCTCAACAGGACAAACAGCTTTGCAAGCACCACATCCTATACAAATAGTTTTTTCAATTTGAAGTGTCATTTTCACCTCCTCAATTTATCAAATATGATAGTGTTGTAATTTTACCATTTCGCAATAGCTTTATATTTATTTCTGAAGAATTTTTTAATCTTTCAAAAGCAGAGAAAGCTTCTTCCATAGAGCGAATAGGATAGTTATTGACAGATAAAATAATATCTCCTCGTCTAATTCCCATTTTATAAACAAAAGAGTTAGGTTTTACACCTATTACTTTAAATCCTATAATTTTTCCATCTTTATAATAAGGAACAACTCCCATTTGATAGAAAATTTTTCCAGAGGTAATTAGTTTTATAGCATTTTCTCTTTTTACAGTAAATAAGTTATTATTACTTATATTGTTTTTGTAATGATTTTGTCTTTGAAGGTGTTTATAATTTTCGTTTTTTGTGTATTTATAATTATTTTGCGTAGTATTATAATCTTTAATATTTAAGACCATTTTTACTATATTATTATTACATTTAAGTAAAGTTTCATTTTTATTAATTTGATATATAATGCAATTTTTTATTTTTTCTCCTTTTTTTAAAACATATATATTTTTGTTATTACAGCGGAAAATAGCAAAGTGAGGATAAATTAGGCCGATTAAGTTGCAATTAAAGCTTTGCTTATGTTTTTTTTCTATAAAATTACCTTTTTTAGCTTTTGTGTTATTGTAGTTTATTATGTAATTTATTTTAAAAGAAGGGTAAAATCGTGCAATTTTATTTTGATGGTTAAAAGAAAGAGAAAAATGTGATGAAAAAGTTTTATAAGAAAATAGGGTAAAAAAGGAGAGGAGTATTAAAATAAGTGAAAAGAGAAGAGAGGGAAGCATTTATCCCTCCCTTTAAACACTAAAAAATGTAAAAATTTGAATTGCAGAAAAAGAAAGAATAAAGCTAATAAAAGAAAGAAGATAAACTATAAGTAAATCAAGCAGTGAATAATCAATAAAAAGATTTTCGCTTTCTTCAATAAATTTGTAATTTATAAAAAATAAAATTAAAGAAAAACAGAAAGATAAAAATTTAGTGCTTATAATTGCAAAGTTATGAGGGAAAATAGCAAAAGTAATAGTTTTAGCAATTAAAAAGAGAGTTGCTACGGCAGGAAAAGCAAAAAATATAGTTAAAAAGTTTTCGTCAAGCAAGATTTTTTTTATGTTTTGAAGATTTATAATCATAGTAAAACCTCCTTTTTCTTTTTATCTCTTTATCATATTATATTGAAAAAATAGAAAAATGTCAAGCATAGATAAAAATGCAAGCGAGAAAAATTAAGGTAAAAAATAAAAATATGATTTAGAGTGGAAAAAAGGAAAAGAAAACATAAGAATAAAAGAAAAGGTATTATTAGAATTAAATGGTGCCCGGGGCAGGATTTGAACCTGCACGGCCGGAAGACCAAGTTTCCCGGCCACCGGATATCCAACATCCGGCGCGTCTGCCCGTTTCGCCACCCGAGTAAGAACTGATACTCGGGGCGGGATTTGAACCCGCACGGCCGTAAAACCAAGTCTCCCGGCCACCGGAAACCCTTCCGGCGCGTCTGCCAATTTCGCCACCCGGGCTTAATATATTATAGTTAAAAGTGATAATTTGTCAAGTATAGATAAGAAGAAAAAATAAATATTTTTCTAAATATATTTTTTATATAATTTCAATATAAGTTTTTTTATTAAGAGAGGGAGGCAAAGCGTGCTCCCTCTTTCCCTTTAAATTTTTATAGAAAATTTTCTTTTTTTCTTTAACCAGTCATCAAGATTATATTTTTTATTAATTTCAACTAGTTTTTTAATATATTCTTTAAATAAGTTTAAATATTCTTTTGTTTTAAGTTTGATTAATTCCTTTTCGGGTTTAAGTTTAATATAATCATACTGGTAATTATCAAAAACAAACCCTAGTTCTTTTTAATTTTGCTCTGTATTTATTTCTTAGACTATCAAATTCATCTTCAGGTATATATTTTAATTTATTTTTTATAACCCAATGAAAGTAAGAGTCGTATGGAGATACAGTTGAACTAGGCACACCAGTTCCTCTTGCATCTACGGCAAAATATAATTTTATATATCCATCTTTTATTTCTACCTCTCTGATTAATTTTATTTTATTTTCTTTTTTTGTATTTTCCCCCATTTTTACCCTCCGATATTAATTTATTTTTTTTATTATAATAGAGTTTAAGTTTTTAATAAGTTTTCTTTCAACCCACTCTTGTTTTTTTCCGGAGTTGTAAAAGATTGTAGGTCTGTGATAACCAACAACTCTAGCATAAACTTCGCACAAAACTTTCTTTTCGCCTTTCATATTTCCCTCCCTTAAAAATTTTTTAATAAATTTAGCACAAAATTTAATAGAGTTCAATATTATCAAGCGAAGATAAAATGCTTGACAATTATAAAAGATAAAGATATAATAAGAAAAAAAGTAAAAAAGATAAAAGGAGGTAGTAAGATGAGTAGAAATTTAAAGAGAAAGGATTTAGTAAGATTAGGGTATTTCCTAAAGAACACAGGTTTTCTGGATCGTTTTGATCCAGAAGACTTGATGGGATATCGGTACGTTCGTCTTGGAAACGAGAGAATAGAAGTGGAATACAACCTCGCTTATGATGTTGATGTTAGAAAGATTATCAGAGATATCTATCCAGCCGATATCATTAGCATCGGTTGGGACACAGCAGACAAAGCAATGGAAGTAATTGAGAAAATTTCTTACAAGCTAAATCCTGATAAATTTAAATGGTTTAATAATCCAGATGAAAGGAACTGGAAGCATTATGAAATACAAACAAGAGTTGAAAAATGCGTGCTAGACTTTGTGAATTTTTATAGAAATATTTTCTACAAAAAAAACTAAAGGAGGTAAAAAAGATGAAAATAAGAGAAAAATTAAGACAAGCGCTTTTAAAAAAGTATCCTGTAAGCTTTGTAAATTATGTTATATCAAAATTAGAGAAAGAAAACTTATTTTATTATTTAGATAAAAAATTAAAAGGAGAAAAAGATTTATTAAGGGGTAGCGAAAAAGCACTTTCTTTAAAGTGGAAAAATTTATATGAAGATTTTTGGAGAAAAGGGTATTGGAGGGATTAATGGAGGGATTAAAAATGAAGGAAAAAAGTTTTGTTTTATATGTAAGAGGAGATGAAGAGTTAAAAAAAATATATAAAGAGATAAAAAAAATAGCTATAAAAGAAGAAAAGAAAGTAAAAGATGTTATAAAAGAGGCATTTAAAAGATATGTAAAAAGTTTGGAGAAGGGAAATGAAAAAAAGTGATGTAAGTATAGAATTTAACATAGAAACTTTTTTTAAGATACAAAAGAAGAAGATTGCATATTTTAGAGGCAATCCATATGGAGCACATATTGAAGAAAAAAACGTTCATTTTCTACTATACGCAAATAGTGTATATAAGGGGCTTTTCAGCGATGAAGAGCTAATAGAAAACTATTTAAAAAGGGTAAAAGAATTTGTAATTTCTATTGAAGGCGAAAAAAATTCCTTTATAGAAGAGCTTTTTTTAGATTTAGATAAATTTACGATAAAAGAAGTAAAGGCAGTAAGAAGGTATTTAGAGGAGATAATAAAAAATTTAGATACATTAGAAAAAGAGTTTTTCTTTATTTTTTGGGAGGCAGTAGGTTATTTAATAATAAGAAAAGATTTATACATAAGAGGAGTTGAAAGTGCCGTTGAAGAAAATTTAAATGAAGTTGAAAGAGTTTTTGAGCTTATTATAAAAGAAAAGAAAAAAAAGTATAAAAGGTTAAAAGAAGAGATTTTAAGAAAGAAAGCAACAAGAGCAAAAGAGTTTGTAAAAAGATTGCTTTTAGAGAAAGTAAAGATAATTAACTATTTATCAAACGCAAAAGAGATAATAATAAGAGGTGAAAAAGATAGCTTTTACCATATAGAAAAGGGCACAGTAAGAAATGGAGCTTTACTTTTTATAAATAAAGATTATCTGCTTTCTTTTATAAAGGAAGAAGATGGGAAAATAGTAATAGAAAAAGAGCTTTTAAAAGACCTTTTTGCATACTTTCTTTATGCAAAGCTCTTTGATTTAGAGATATTCATAGAATATGAAAATTTATATGAAGCAAGGGAAAACGCATTGTATTGTCTTTTAGAAAATTTATGCGATGTGTTAGAGCTTCCGATGAGAAAGAAGGTGTATGGAAAAGTATATAAAAAGATAAAAGAAATGTATAAAATAGATAAATATTTACAAAATAAAAAAGTAAATGAAGAAGGAGCTTATTATGATGTAAGCGTAGTTATTCCAGTAAAAACAGACGAGTATTATAAGCTAATAAGAGTAGATAAAGAAGGAAACGTATATAGAAAAATAGCTGGTTTAAGAAGTATAGATAATTTAGTTTATTTTGAAATTCCTTTAAAAAGAAAAGTTATTTTAGTAGATTTCAAAGGAGAAAGTAATTATATAGAAAAAAAAGATTTTGAAAGGATTTTAAGTTTATTTCAAAATTATTTAAAAAGAGATGTAGAAATATGTGAAGTTAAAAAGTTAAAAAATTTTATAGCTTTACCTTGCCAAGCTTATAGCAAAGAATTTGGAGGAAAGCTATTTTTTGGATATTCTCATTTAAGAGGAGTAAAAAAAATAAAAATAAGTAATGCGCCCTTTTTTGTTATAGAAAAAGGAGATAAAGAAGTAAGAGAAGTAGTAGCAAGAAGTTTAATAAGTTTAAACGAATATTTTGTAAGTTATCAAAGAGTGTATAAAGAATTTAATAAAAACTTAAAAAGAAAAAGCGTATATGTAAAAGTTGGAAATGATGAGATAAAAACAGATATAAGCATACTGTCTTTAGAGCTTGCATTTAGAGTATTAATGTTAAAAGAAAGAGTAAGAAAGGAGGAAAGATGTTAAACGAAAATTTAAGCGAAGCTCAACTTGAAGGTATAAGCTTTGAGAAAGGAATTTACGATGCAATATTTTTAAATGTAAAAAACTATAAAAGAGGTGAAGGGACAAAAGCATATAACGAAGGGATAAAAATAGGAACAAAAATAAAAAAGATAGAAAAATTAGAAGAAATAAATGAGAATGAAAAAGAGGTGATAATATCTCCCTTTGGCAAAGAAGGTAGAGAAAAGATATACGAGTATGCAGATTTATTAATTTACGACAAGAAAAAAAGAAAACTCGTAGTGTATGAATTTACGATAAGAAAAAAAGAAGGAGAGAAATTAATTTTTAGAGGTAATAAGTTTAACTACTTAGAAGATGACATAGTAAAGTATACAAAAGCGGTAAAGAATGTGATAGAGGAAAGTTTAAAAGAAGGCTTAGCGCCTTCAAACGAAAGCATAAAACTTTTGCAAACTTTAAGATACGCATTAAGCTACCTTATGGAAAAAGAGCTTTTTGTAGATGTAGAAATAGAAATAAAGATAATAATGAGATATGATGCAAAGATAATAAAGTTAAAAGTGTTAAATGCAAAAAAGGAAGAGATAGAAAAACTGTTAAAAGAGATAAACGAGCTTTACAAAAAAGTGTCAGATAAAAAAAGTAAAAAAGTAAAAAAAGAAGAAGACGAAGAGTTAGACGAAGAGTTAAAAGTATTAGGAGAAGAAAAAATAAAAATAGAAAAAGACATAAATGAAATAAGAAAAGAAGTAGAAAAGATAGTAAAAGAAGCGGAAGATAAAAAATTACACATACTAGCGTACGCTCCTGGAAGCGGGAAAACGACAGCCCTTTTAAAAAGATTAAAAAATGAAGATGAAAATGTAGTATTGATATATTTTGCATCTCGCTTGAAATTATTAATGGACCTAAAAGAGAAACTAGAAGAAAAGTTAAAAGGAAAAAAATTTGAAATAAGAAAATATTATGGAAAAGATATAAAAGAGGAGAAAGTAAAGTTTTATCAAAATGATGCGGATATAGAATTTGAAGGTAAGTTAAAAAGAATGTATCAGGATTTAATAAAAGAAAAAGAGGAAGGAAAAGATTATAACAAGATGATATGTTATTTAATAAGTTTGCAGACATTAGTAAATGTAAGAAATTTTGATACATTTAAAAATTTAGAAAAAGTAATAGAAGAGCTAAACAGAATGGGGAAGAAAGTAATTCTTGTGATAGATGAAGTTATGGGAAGTGAAAATGGAATGCTATATGTAGAAAAGATGAAAAAAATAATAAAAAAGTATAATGTTTTAGGGATATTAATAGATGCAAACTTACATTCTTATGAAATAGTAAAAGAGCTCTTAAGAAATTTAAAAAAATTAAAAAAAGAAACAGAAGAAGAGTTTGTGATATACAAAGAAAATCCAAAGTGGAAAGGAGAAATAGGAAACATAAAAGTTTACTCTGCGCCATCATATTTTTCAAAAGAAGTAGTAATAAAAAAAAGTTTTTTAAAAAAAGAAGGAAAAGCCAAGGTAAGTAAAAGTAAATTAGTAGATAAACTAATAAAGTTAATAAAAGAAAGAAAAAGATTAGGTAAAAAAATATACATATATATAGAAGACAAAGAGGTAATAGTAAAGCTTGCAAAAAGGATATATAAAGAAGAAAAAGGTATAAAGCTAAATGTGTTATTTCACGAAAGTGATAAAGAAATAGAAGAAAATTTTGATGTAGTAATAGGGACAAGTAGTAGTAGTCGTGGAATAGACATACCTTCAGATGAAATGTATGCAATATTTTTTGAGGATAAAAGTGTAAATTTAAGTGAGCTTATACAAAGCGTATATAGAATGAGAGGAGGAGAAAAAGAAAAAGAGAAAAAAGAGATAAATTTAATTTATTATGGAAAAGATGAAGAAAGAGCATTAAGGGTATTAAATTTTGTAAGCAAAGTGATAAGAAGTTTTATAAAAGAAGAAAAGAAAATATACGTGCCAGTAAAAGGATTTCGCAAGATAGATATGGAAAAATCGTCCTTATCCCTTCTTTCGGAAATAATAAACATAAAAGAGGTATTAGAAAGAGAAGGCTTATTAAAAGAGAAAATAAATATAGAAGATTTTAGAGTAAATTTAATGCTAAAGTTAGAAGATAAAATAGTAAAAGAGGTGTATGAAGGTTATGTAAGCTATGTTATTAATGAAGGTGAAATTAAAAAATTAATGGAGCCCTTAAAAAAGCTTTTAGAAAATAGCAATTTAAAAATAAGTTATAAAGAATATGTATTGGAAAAAGAAGATTTTTTAGAAAAGATATTAAAAAAAGCAATAAATGGAAAACTAAGAAAAAGTGAAAAAGTAATAATAGAAATTCCGCTCTTAGAGGAAGTAGAAAAAGAAGAAGAAAATCACGTTAAATACATTAAAAAATGCAAGCTATTATACAAAGATATATATAGTGAAAAAACAGATAAGCTACCTATGCTGGTCCTATAAATAAGAGGGAGAGAACCTCCCCCCTAGAATGCTACTCTTCTAAATTAATATCAAGATTATCTGGCAAATTGTTAGCATTTTCTTCCGGCAAAGTATGCGTTTCCGGATATGTATAATCTTCTTCTAAATTGTTGTTATTATTGTTGTTGTGAAGGTTAAATGTATTTTGCACGTCTTGCAAATTTTGAAACTGATTTTGGTAATGAAATTGTGGTTGGTATTGCTGATGATATTGGTTATTAAGAGCCGAAATAATAATTGTATCCAATACGATTAAATTTTAGATTTTGTCTTTACTAATAACTTCAAGTATATTTCTTAATACTGCTTCAACTACTGAAATAACAACACTATTGCCTAATAATGAAATTGCTTTATTGTAGTTTACTGCTTCAAAAGAATAGTTTAAAGGAAAAGCAAATAATTTTTTTACTTCATTAATTGAAAGTTTTCTTATTCCCAGAGGTGTTAAATATCCTCCTGTTTTTGAAAAAATTCCTCCTGTGCTATGGGAAATAGTAATTGATAGTCCTTTGATACTATAAATGCGCTCTCCTTGTCTACCTTTTCTTACAAATCCCAATCTATAAGGTCTAAAAATATTATTTTTTATATCTTGCTTGTCTAATTTATAATCTCCTCTGTAAAACAAGCTTTCATCAACTTCTTTTTCAATAATGTTTTCTAAATAAACTTTTTTATTAGTTCCATCTGGAAAATAAAAGCTTTTTTTGTAGTCTTTATGTATTCCTACTATAAAAAGCCTTTCTCTGTTCTGGGCTACTCCAAAAAATTTTGAATTCAAAACTTTGTAATAGATGTTATAGTTTAATTGCTTTAAAAAGCTAATAGCCAATTTAAGTATTTCTCCTTTATTTATTCTTGAAAAGTGTTTTACATTTTCCAATATAAAAGCTTTTGGTTTTTTATGTTTAATTATTCTAACTATATGGAAAAATAAATCTCCATTTTTTTTGTCATTAAAACCTAATTTTAATCCAGATATACTAAAAGGTTGACAAGGAAAACCTGCGAAAAGAATATCAAAATCTGGAATATCTTTTTCATTAAGTATTCTGATATCAGGATATGGAACATCTTTGAAATTTTTATAGTAAACTTCTTGTGCTGTCTTATCTATCTCACAACTAAAAACACATTTTCCATTTAAATTTTCTCCTGCTATTCTGAACCCCCCTATTCCAGCAAATAAATCAATAAATTTAAACATTTTATTGCTCCGTTAAATAAAATTTAATTTTTTATTTTTTAAAAAGTTTTTCAGTTATTGTAAAAGTTCCCTTTAAGATTGTCAATTGTTTTTAATAAGAAGTAGTTCTCAAACTTTTCAAAAACTTCATTTTCTTTCATTTTAAAATTGCTTCCAGATGTGTTTGATATTTAAATATGAGAAAATATACAAAAAAACTCTTGACATAGAAAAAAAGTTTGTATATATTTACCAACATCAAAAATCAAAAAGGTGAGCCGGTAGCTCAGTCGGTAGAGCAACGGCCTTTTAAGCCGTAGGTCGCGGGTTCAAGCCCCGCCTGGCTCACCATTTTAAAAGTGGCCCCGTCGTCTAGCCCGTGATAGGACACCG
>Ga0256836_1000398_pt1 | contig 23611 bp, 29 predicted proteins | sample 4561380metaG_FD_185974 | JGI IMG/M metagenome (GOLD analysis project Ga0256836, IMG submission 185974) | Hydrothermal vent microbial communities from Guaymas Basin, Mexico - 4561-380 | ecosystem: Environmental > Aquatic > Marine > Hydrothermal vents | place: Mexico: Guaymas Basin | collected...
GCTTCGCTCCTTCCTTCCGCCCCAGTGCTCCACCAGAAACCCGGTTGACCTCATCGCCGATGCCGACTACGAGCGCTATAAGAGGACGATTGAGGTTGTATGCAATGACGAGAACGTTGATGCCCTCCTGGTAATCTGCGTCCCGCCGATTTTCATTCCGAGCGAGGAGATAGCTAAAGCCGTAATCGAAGCGAAGTGCGACAAGCCGGTGGTGGTTAACTTCATGGCCGGCGAGCTGGTTCGCGGTGGTGTGAAGCTCTTGGAAGAGAACGGAATCAAGAACTTCCCGACGCCGGAAAGGGCGGCGAGGGCCTTGCGCTGGCTCTCGCTTCGCTAACCTTTTAAACTTGAAGTCCTCTTCAATTTTTGGTGGTTCTATGGACGTCTACAGGCTCCTCTACCCGATGAGGACGTACATCGTTGTCGCGGGCAGGGGAGACGAGACCAACGTGATGGCGGCCGACTGGGTTACGGTTCTCTCCCACGAGCCCACCCTGATAGGGGTCGCAATCTCACCCAAGCGGTTCACTTGGGAACTCGTCAAGAGGTACCGTGAGTTCGTGGTCAGCGTTCCGAGCGTTGAGATGCTCGACGACGTCTGGGTGGCCGGCACAAAGCACGGGCCGGGAAAGTTGCGCGAGACTTCCTTTGAGCTGGTTCCATCGGGGAGCATTGAGACCCCGAGCATCGGGAACGCGCTGGCCAACCTCGAGTGCAGGGTCGTTGACGAGAGGGACTACGGCGACCACACGTTTTTCGTGGGTGAGGTCATTGGGTTCTCCTATTCAAAAAAGGCGTTCCCTTCAGGGAAGCCTCACCTCGGGGCGGGATTCCTCGCTCACCTCTCCTGGATGGATTTTGTAACTTTTAGTAACAAAATATACCGCCCCGGGAAAGGCCGGTAGCCTTTTATATCCAACCTCTTCATCTTTGACCGTCATGATAGCTCTCGGTATAGAGGGAACCGCACACACTCTCGGCATAGGCATTGTGACTGAGAAGGAAGTCCTTGCAAACGTATTCGATACTCTCACCACCGAAAAGGGCGGAATTCACCCGAAGGAGGCCGCTGAACATCACGCGCGCCTTCTCAAGCCCCTTCTCAGAAAGGCCCTTCAAACGGCTGGCATAACGATGGAGGACGTTGACGTTATAGCCTTCTCCCAGGGGCCCGGTCTCGGCCCCGCTTTGAGGGTTGTGGCTACGGCGGCGAGGGCTTTGGCGATAAAGTATGGCAAGCCAATCGTTGGGGTAAACCACTGCATAGCCCACGTCGAGATAACCAAGATGTTTGGGGTTAAAGACCCCGTCGGGCTCTACGTCAGCGGTGGAAATACTCAGGTTTTGGCCCTTGAGGGTGGCCGCTACCGCGTCTTCGGCGAGACCCTTGACATCGGCATAGGAAACGCGATAGACACATTCGCCAGGGAGCTCGGCATCGGCTTTCCCGGTGGTCCAAAGATTGAGAAGCTCGCGCTTAAAGGTGAGCGCTACATAGAGCTTCCCTACGCGGTTAAGGGAATGGATTTGAGCTTCTCAGGTGTTCTAACAGAGGCCGTCAGGAAGTACCGCACGGGAAAATACCGCGTCGAGGATTTGGCATACTCCTTCCAGGAGACGGCCTTCTCCGCTCTGGTCGAGGTCACGGAGAGGGCCCTGGCACACACCGGTAAAGATGAGGTCGTTCTCGTCGGTGGAGTCGCAGCTAACAACCGCCTCCGTGAGATGCTTAAGATAATGGCCGAGGACCGCGGTGTGAAGTTCTTCGTTCCGCCCTACGACCTCTGCAGGGACAACGGGGCGATGATAGCCTACACCGGTCTGAGGATGTTCAGGGCTGGAATAAGGTTCTCGCTCGACGAAACCATCGTAAAGCAGAAGTTCAGAACAGACGAGGTTGAGGTGACATGGAGCTGATAGTTTCCCCGTATATTCTGGTCATTGACATCCTGCTCGCCGCTGCCATCGGCTACGCGTTCTTCTTCATGCTCAGGCGCCTCAACCGCTATGACCCCGAGCTGAACACGATGGTGAAGTACTCGGTTATTTTCTTGGGTATCGCTGAGGTTGGAAGGATAGTCGATATCATTGACGATTTTTGTTGCCAGTCTCCTGCCCGAAACTTTGAGATATTTGCCTACTTAGTCTCTATAATCGGTGTCATTTACACCGTGATTTACTATATCCGACTAGTTGAGAATCGCTACATTCCGGCTCCCCCGAAGAGGGCTCAGAAGTCCGCCCTTGGTGCCCACATTGTCTTCTCCAAAAACAGGTTTCTCGACGTTATTGAACTCCTGAAGAGTGCAGACTTCCCTGTTCTGGCCGTCACAAGGTCCCCGGGGATGTACGAGGGCTTTGACAACGTCTCAACCGTATGGGTAACGCAGGTTTCCGGAGGTGTGAATCCCACCGCTCTACACGTTCTTCACGATGTTATTCTCCGTTTCGTCCGCGATAACCCCGGCTCTGTAATCTTGATTGACTGCGTTGAGTACCTGCTCCTATACAACGACTTCAGAACGGTCTTCAAGTTCCTCACGAACCTTAAAGACCACGTCGTTCTCCAGCACGGCTCGGGTCTCGTAATCTTCGTTGATGACTCCGTTCTGAGCGAGCAGGAGAAAGCCCTCCTCCTTAAGGAGTTCGAGCCCCTTTAAAACCTCTTCTTTAGCCTCAGCGTGTATTTCGGGTAGATTTCCTTCGTAAAGCGCACGAACTTCGCCTTCCTCGGCGAGAGCTTTATCGTTATCTCGGTTTCGGGGGGCAGGTAGGTGTAGAACTGACCGTCTATGGCGAGCACTATCTCCCTCTTCAAGGCCATGTTACGAACGTCTATTCTGCTCTCAGCCGGCACTACCATCGGTCTTGAGCTCAGAGCTATGGGTGCCAGGGGAGCTATCACAGTAACGCTGAGCCTCGGGTCAACGAACGGTCCTCCAGCGCTCATCGCGTAGCCGGTTGAACCTGTGGGCGTCGAGATTATGAGGCCATCCGCCCGAATCTCGTCGGCGAGTCCACCGTCTATGTAGTATTTCAAGTGGATTATCTTGCCCGGGATTCCCGTGAGGATTGCCACCTCGTTCAGCGCGTCCGGGACGCTGGCTTCTCCGTCGAGGTAAGTCCTGAGCTTTATGCGCTCGTCTATATAGTACTCTCCCCCAATCAGCTTGCTTATCGCGAAGAAGGTCTCGTGGGGCTCGACTTCCGTGAGGAAGCCGAGGGTACCCATGTTGACGCCGAGGATTGGGATGTCCCTCTTTGTTTTATGCTCTACCCTGAGAATCGTTCCGTCACCGCCTATGACGATTATGAAGTCCACGTCAAAATCTTCAAGCGGGAGAACATCAACCTCCTCAAACTCCTTCAGGTGCCTGTATGTGTCATCGTCAACCACAACATCGTAACCGCTAACCTTGAGAAAATCGTAGACTCGGTAGGCCAGCTTCAGGGCCTCTGGCCGGTCCCTCCTCGCAACGACGCCAAACTTCATGGCAATCCTCCTTATTTACTGTCCTTCTCCATTAAACCTTTTCTCCTCAGCTTTGCCCCGAAGTGCGTCGTCACGAGGGCCCCGAGGGCCGTTGGGAGCCAGTAGGAGATTAGCCTGTCGAGGAGTGTTGCTGTGACAGCTACTTCCTTGTCTATTCCGAGGAGGACGTATACCGCTGAGTTTATGGTCTCGGTTATTCCCGCTCCACCGGGGATGACGCTCACCATTCCGACGATCATCCCCACCATCTGGACGACCATAACGTCCACGAGGGAGACGGGGTAGTTGATGGCCCTGAAGGCGTAGTAGGTTCTTATTATGGTGGTGAGCCATGAGGCTGTGGAGTAAATCAGTGCGAGAAGAAAGACCTTTTTGTGGCTCATCAGGAACCGGAAATCGCTCTGAAACCTCGGCACGTCAACTTCAACAGTTCTTTCAAATTTCTCACGGTATTTTTCGGCTTTTTTTGGGGTGAGCCTTTCAAAGAGCCTAAAAAACCAGCGGAGGGCTCCCTTTGTTTTTCTCTCGCTCAGTAAGATTCCCAGTGTGAAGAGGATGAGTCCCGCGAAGACCAGGTCGAGCAGTACAATGACTGCCGTGAGCGAAAGCGAACCGAGCCTGTACACGTAAGCCGTCGAGAGGGCGAGCATCGTCACGACCGGGATGAGGTCGAGGATTCTGTCCATCATCACCGTCGCGAACACCTGGCCGTAGGGTTTCTTCGCGTCCTTTGCCAGGAAGTACGTTCTAACGGGCTCTCCTCCTCCCCTTGCTCCGGGTGTGATGTTGTTTACGAATATGCCCGCCAGTAGGGCAAGTAGAATCTTCATAAAGCTCGCCCTCACTCCGAGGGCGTTGAGGAGAACCTTCCAGCGCAGGCCCCATGTAACGAGCCCGAGGACGTACATGAGGACCGCGAGCAGGAAGTAGTCGAGCCTCGCCCTGGCGAGAATCTCCACTACGTCTTCTATCCCGGCCCACCAGAGGAGGAGCGCAATTATCGCTATTCCCACGGCCAGCAGGGAGTACTTCTTCATGCTCACACCTTCCTGAGCCTTGCTATGAAGAAGCCCTGGGTCAAGTGCCTGTTGGGGTAGAAGCGCTGAACATTCTCAAGTCCGATTCCTTCGGAGCCTATGAAAACGGCCTGCTCCTCCAGCTTTAGGCCCTTCTCAAGCATGAACTTGACGTTGGCCTCGTTCTCCTCGTAGCTCAGCGTGCATGTCGAGTAAACCAGAACTCCTCCTCTCCTTAGAGATTTTATAGCCGCCCAGATGAAGGCCCTCTGGTAGCGGGCCGTAGAGACTATGTCCTTCGGCGTCCTGCTCTCCCAGAGCTTCGGCCTTATTCCTAAAGCGGTGCAAGGGGCGTCGAGGAGTATCTTATCGGCCTGAAGCCCGAGTTCAGGCAGTTTCCTCGCGTCCATCCTGATGAGCCTGACATTCTTGACGCCGAGCCTTTTCAGCTCTTCATTCATTTTCCTCAGTCTGTTTCTGGATTTGTCTATAGCGATTATCTCGCCCCTGTTCTGGAGGAGTTGCGCTATGTGGCTCGTCTTTCCGCCCGGTGCTGCAGCCATGTCGATTATCAGCTCCTCCTCGCTCGGCTCGAGGACGTGGGCGACCACCATGGACGGTAAGCTCTGGGCGTAGAACAGGCCCTCCTTGAAGCTCTGGAGTTCACTTAAACTTGGGAGTCTGAACTTTGGCAGGGTAACCTCAACGGCCAAACCCCTCGTCGAAACTACCATCTCCTTGGCGCTCATTCTTGCCACTCCAATTCCGACGAGCAGGCCCCTCGGGTCCCTAATCTCGACCTCGTCGCCGGGCCTTATGCTCTTGTCCGCCTGAAGGACTCCCGGCGCGTAGAGGTTCGCCCCTTGGTAGACGCTCTCGCTCGCGAACTTGTTGGCTCTCACGACCTTCAGCCCCGGCTCGTAGTCGTCTGGAAAGTTGGGGCCTTCCCTCTCGAAGTAGATGCCCTCCTTGAGGTAGGGGCTCCTCTTCGGCTTCAATCCCTCCCGCCTGAGGATTCGCATCAGCTTGTCCCTGCTCGTCTTTAGGGTGTTCACTCGAATGTAGTACTTCTCGACCGGCGTTCTGAGCGATGCCATTATCTCCTCTGCCTCGCTCCCGAAGAGTTCCCTGTAGTACTCCCTGAGCTCCGCCGGAAAGGCTTCAAAGGTCGAAGATTTCCCATTCCCTTCCAACGTCAATCAGCCTCTCAAGGCCTTTTTTGAGCGCCTCAACGCTCCCAAAGTTCGCCTCGAACTGGAAAACCTTTTCCTTGCTCCCCTCAATCCTCTCAAGGACATCACTCGGCGAGACCCTTCCGTCGCGCCTCCAGTTGTAGACGTCGCTCAGGAAGTTCTCGCTCCCATAGATGAAGCTCCTCGGGAAGAGTTCAAGGAACAGGCTAAGGAACCCCTCGCTTATCCTCTCCTTTGGAACGGCAACGACGAAGTAGTAGCTCTCAGGCGTCGCCCCGACCTCAATCTGGGGCTTTACCTCGAAGGCAGGGTGGGGATAGTTCATTCTGACCCACTCGCCGTCGAGGAATATGTAGGCTCCAAAGACCTCCTCTACATCTTCCACCTTAAAGCCCTTCTCCGGGAGCTCGGCCTTGAGTTCATCGTTGAGCGTGAATATGTCATCCCACAGCCTGTTGAGAAACTCGTGGATTTCCTTAACGTTCATCCCCCTCACCGTAGGGAGAAAAGGGAAGGAGGTTTAAAAGTTCACCCTCTGGAGAGCTTCTTCGAGAGCTCCTCGAGCGCCTCGTTGAGGCTCTCCATTATGTCCGTCTTCACGGTCTCCTGCTGGCTGGGGAGCTTGAAACTGACCTTCTTTCCGAGAACGGTGGTCGTCATGTAGATGTCTATCCTGAGGGTGCTTTCCTCGCCGTTCTTCACGTGTATTGCCCAGGCCTTGGGGATGGTGGTTTCATCAATCCTCGTCTCGATCGGCAGTGTTGCGTATCCCTTGGGTGGTATAACTATCGTCTGCTCGGTGTTGCCCTCCCCGATTTTGATTCCGTTGGCGTAGACTTCAAAGCTCACGTTTCCTATTGGTATGGAGAAGTCGTTTGGGTTGTAGAGGCGCAGGTGCGCCATCAGAAAACCCGTGTTCTCGACTTCACCCTCCCACTCAACCTTTGTGCCCACGAGGGCGGGCGTTTTTACCAGTCCCCCGAGGAGGTCCTTGCTCTCCGCCGTGAAGTTTAGTTGCCCGAGGATGTCCTGGTTTATCTCCTCCTTGCGGTTAAAGCTCAGGGGAATAACACCTAAAAACTTCCCGCCGAGGGAGACAATGGCAGTTCCCCTCTGTCCGCTGTTGAGGTAGTTGACGAGGGCCTTTATAAGGTTGTGATTGTCAATGGCCACAACTCCCTCGGCCGATGTTCCCGTGGGGCTGTATTTGAACTCCAAGAGCCGGGCGACCTCCATGCCCATGAAGTCCACGCTCAACCTCTGGATTTCAACTGGAAGGAGCAGGGGTTTTTTCCATTTCCCTGTTATTACTATGCTCGTCACGCTTTCGTTTGCTGTCCCCCACTGCGCGCTCAGCTGTGGACTCGCCGTCAGGGCCGCGTAAATGACGTAGCCACCCCACAGGAGAAGTAAGAGAAGGATGAGCCCGATGGCTTTTTTTATCAGCCCCATACTCCCTCACCTTACCTTATCATAGGACCCCCATCACTTATAAAGTATTCTTCCCTTCAATGTTACGGGTGGTGAAATGGGCTGGCTCTCCTCGATTTTCTGGGCGTTCTGGTACATCCTCCCCGCTTACTTCGCCAACGCCTCCCCTGTCCTCGTCGGCGGTGGAAGGCCAATAGACGGTGGGCGGAAATGGAGGGACGGGAAACGGCTTCTCGGAGACGGAAAGACGTGGAGGGGCTTCATCGGTGGCGTTGCGATTGGAACGCTCGTTGGGATAATCCAGTACTTCATAACGCCTGACTTCTACGGCTCACTCGGAACTGCAGTCAAGCTGGCATTCCTGCTCTCCTTCGGCGCGCTCTTTGGCGACCTCGTTGGTAGCTTCTTCAAGAGGCGCGCAAACCTTCCGCGCGGGGCCCCGGCGATAGGCCTCGACCAGCTCGGCTTTCTCATAAGCGCCCTGGCCTTTGCATATCCTGTCAAGACCCTTTCCAGCGGGCAGATTATATTCCTCCTCGTCGTCTCGCCCTTCGTTCACTGGGGGGCCAACTACTTCGCCTATAAGATGGGCTGGAAGAGCGTCCCCTGGTGAACCTTCGCGGTTTCTACACTTTTTGCTAACTATCGCTAATAGTGTACAAAATCTGAATAGAAAAAGTATTTATATCCACTTTCCATTGTAATGATGGTGAACCTTGATGAAGACGGCTCTCGGGTTGGTTATGGTCTTAATGCTATTGAGCTGGAGCGTTGCCACTGTGCACCCAGTTATGGCGGCCGTTTCAACGAACGAAACCGAGACCACAGCTTATGATGACTTCTGGAGAATCCTCAACGATGAGGCTTACCTTGTCGTTGCCTTCAACGATAGCCTCTCCAGCGGGAATCCCAACGCAACCCTTGCCCAAAAGCTAATAGAGAACTCCCGCCAGGGCGAGCTTAACTCAGCAAACATCTCGGCCCAAATCTGGCTCGCGCTTGAGGAGCTTAAAAAATCCGGAGTAAAATTATGCTATTCCGCCGATGAACTTAAGAAGATGGCCGAGGAGATAAAGAAGAACGGCCTTCCGGCCGAGACGGTAAACGAACTGAAAGCCCAGGGCTGGACCGATGATGAAATCAAGGCGCTTGAGGAATACATTGCGAAGAACGCGGACGAAATAACCAGCGGTTTTGACATGGGAAGTTTCCTTACCAATTTCTCACAGGCCTTCGTGATGGTCGGTTTCAAATACGCCGACTATGAAACCTGGGCCTTTGAAAAGTGGAAGTGGTCTAATCCTGCAAAGTCCAAAGCTGATGCTATGAAAACTTACGGAAATGCTCCAAAGAAAATCGTTCCTGACCTTGCAGACCAGTGGTCGAAGTTCTATCACGCTTATCTCTCGGACGATGTGAATGGAATGTCCTCGGCCCTTGGTTCTATGGAGAAGACCATGGATTCTCTCCTCATCAACTCCCTCTGGACGACCGTTGATGATGGTGGTATTATCGTCCAGAATCTCGCTGAAGACAGGATTGTGAACAATCACATTACCCTCTATGGTACAAACTACTACTGGCCCACCGCCGTTGAGGCTTACAAGCAACTCCGCAGGGTTTACGTCCTGGTAAACGCCATAAAACTCGGAAACGGCAATCCTGAGATAAGGGCGATGCTCAACAGGGAAGTTGCCGAGCTCAAGGATGCTCTGGTTGCTTACGTCAGGCAGAGCACTTCAGCGACTCCTTCCCCGAGCCCATCCCCAATACCTGGTCCCTGTTTCCCTAACAAGTGTGATGTTGCCCTAACTACTTCCGGAGAGCCCATTCCCTCGTCCTCTCTGACGTCTACTAAAACCAGCACCTCCCAGCCGACCGACGTTGCCCTTGATGTGAACAGCAACTACGGTTACATCTCCATAAAGAACGTAAGCGTCGTCGTTGATAATGTTACCTCAACCAAGGCCACTTATCACATTGAGGTTTCTTTTAAGGCCGAGCACAACGCTGTTTCCGACGTTAAAATAAACCTCACAGATTCCAGTGGAAGTGACTCAGTTAAATACTCGATGGTCCACCCCGATGATGGCATTAAAGTGTGGAAGAGCAAGAAGTTCACGGTTAACTTCAACGGAAAAACACAGGTTACCGTAAGCGGAACCGTCAAAATCAGCTACCTTTCAACTCCCACACCACTTCCGATGTCAAACCCCTCACAGCCAACCGTTTCGTCCTCCAGCTCAAGTTCCGATGTTCAGGTTGCTGTGGAAAGTTACTCCAAAACTATAACAGCAAACCTTAAAATTGACCCCTCTAAGGTGTTTTTTGCGATAGTCCCGTCCAAAACGGAGATAACAGAGGGTTCCTCAGTGTCCTTCACAATCAAAATCAGGAACGAGAACGATGTGCCGATTTCAGGTCAGTGGAGCTTCCACGCTTCCTACAAGGACAGCAGTTACAAAACCCACTCCTTTGACAGGAGTGGCTCCGTTACAGTCCAGGCCCACGACACGGTGAGCATCTCAGTTGGTCCAGTGGTATACCCAGTTCATGGAACCTACGGTTATTCGGGAAGCTTTAAGTTTGGGCCCAATCTGATGTATTCGAGGGATAACAGTAGTGAGATAGTTGTCGTTGTTAGTTCCGGCACTCCATCGCCTTCGCCTACTCCCTCCACTGGAAGGCTTAGGATAGTCAGCGTAACCCCTGAGCCTGCCTACCCGAAGGAGGGCGATACTGTGAGCTTTGATGTCAAGATTGACAGCAGTTATCAGGACACCAAGAGAGCCATAGTCAAGCTTTATGTGGATGGTGGGCTTAAGGATTCAAAGAAAGTTGACGTTAGCACTTCTGGTGCTTCCGTGACTCTGCAGTGGCTTGCTCATGCTGGGGAGCATTCCTACACCGTCAAGGTTTATAGGCTCGTTGATGGCCAAGAGCTGTTCGAAGACTCGCGGAGCAGGAAAATTGATGTTAGGAGGGCTTATCAGCAGTTTGCTGTTAAGCTGGAGGCTTTCCCGACGGAGCTTGAGGGTGGTGGAACGGTGTTCTTTACGGTGAAGGTGTGGAACTTTGCGAATGATGCTTTGAACGTTCAGTTCCATGTTGTCAATGAGAGTGGAAAGGTTGTCTATCCCCAGAAGGGGGGATGGGTGTCCAAGTATATCCCCAAGGGGGCTGAGAATTACACTCTCACATCTTTTGACAGGGATGTCTTTGGGATTGGAGACCACACTTACACTGTAGTGGCCAGAATCTCCGGAGAAGAAGAGAACGACAGCGTAACGATTAAAGTGACACCCTCAAACGGAACGCTAAAACAGGTGGGATTTGAGTGCAGTGATTTATACTTTAAATATGACATGGGTAATTACAAAGCAGCCTTGACCTGCAGGTTATCTATATTTAACGGATACCCTTATCCTGTTTTCATAAATAACTCTGTTGTATCTACTATCAGCATATCCCCTAAAACTTTAGCAAAGTATCTAAGATCTAGAATTTTAATAGATACAGTCTCTAACAGAACTATCCTCTCTAAAAGATACCTAACTATAGCCTCTACCGCATATTTCTTTGTACCTAAACAAGATTTGCCTCTATTATTATCCAAAATATTTCCTCAGTTGGCAGATGCAGGAGCAGATGTGAAAGTTGAGAACATTGTTATTCATACAACCACTGCAACTGTCAACATGACATATAACCTGACCCTGGATATTCAGGGAGAGCTTAAAATAAAAAGGTATCGTGTAACCTCGATTATCCACGTAAAAGTTGATCAGGTAGCGGTTGTGGCTGATATTCTTGCAGATGTTGGATTAACTTATGGAGCATTTAAGGGAGTAAATGCTGTGACAGATGTTAGTTTGTTCAAGAAATTCATAACGAAAGTTCCTCCTAAATATAGATACGCTCTTGGATTTTTAGGTCAAATAAGCCTGAATGATATTAAAGAACAGATTATAACTACTGTCTCGGGGTGATAGGCCATGAGTAAAGTCCGTGAAAAACCATGTTTGCGTTCTTTTTTCTTATTTTTAGCCTCCTTCATCCCTTATACGCTACTGTTGGTAAATACAACTAAGCCTTTGAGCTGGGTTATCACTATGCTCTTTATTCCGGTCCTATTGGCTATATTGTTTTTCTTTATCTTTGGAAAAAAGAATTTGAGATTGGTTTTGTTCTTCTATTATGTTTTGTTGGGAGTTCCTGTATTAAGATTTCATAGCTCTTCGTTTTATCTCACTGTCATTACTTTTTTGATAGCGCCTCCACTGTGGTTGTTTGCTTATAAATACCTATGCAGTTGCCTTGAGTATTATCTCGGAAAATTTGAAATTAAAGCTCGGAAAAACCAACTGGTAGGTTTTATTTCGATTGTTGTTTTTCTTGTTGCTATGAACTTTTTAGTATTTCATTCCGACATAGCAGACGCGATAATGTATTCTCTTGCACTGTTCTCCCCAATTCCGATAGGGCTCCTTGCAGGTAATTTCCTATGGGGGCGAAATTTTGTGCATGATGACAATAAATGTAATAAAATAACTACTTGCTTGTTTCTTTTTTATGTTGTCATGTCTTTGAGTATATACCATATCAACATGAGAAACCTTCTATCTCCACTGGCCTTGTTTCTTTCTCCAATTCTCTGGCCGACAGCGTTCATGTACCTATGTGAATGGTTAAAGGCGCCTAGTGAAAATAGGGGTGAGGCTTCAACATGAAAGTTAAAGTGAAGCCCTCAAACGGACGCTAAAACAAGTGGGGTTTGAGTGCGATGATGTTCGTTTTGACTTTAAAGACAGGGCTTACAGGGCAACACTCTCCTGCAGGGTTTACCTTTACAACCCTACCGAAAAAAATGTTGCGGTTAGGGATGTGACTGTAGTGAATAAACATTATTCGCTTGGTGACTTGGAGGATGTACCCTTAGGTAGTCTAAACGTTGGAAAGTGGAGTGTTAACCCAGAATCCTTTGACTTGTCTCCTCAGGGAGTGGAGACAGTAAACTTTAAGCTCCCTCTGGAGATTTCATCGTGGGCTCCGATAAGCATTGCAGATGCCACTGAAGTAGTTTCCAAGGATGGTAAGTATGTCATGATAAGTTTCAACTACAGTCTCGGCTACAGTTACGACGGAAGCGAATGGAACCAACTCCACTATGAAGTTCAAACAACCGTGAAGGTTACAATGGATGCCAAAACCGTTGCGGCGGACTACCTACTCAGCGGATTTGCGGCGGTAGTAGATCCAAACACCGCAATTAGCTTTCAGATAGGGTCAATGAGAGTCTCGGGTATACGTCTCAGTTTAAAGTTGGGTTTTGACCCTGTGGCATTATTGTGGAACGGCTGGTTCAAACCATGGATACTGGAACACACATGAGGGGGTATTTATATGAAGAATCATTCAATTTATTGGGTTCTCATACCTTTAATTTTTCTTTTTATCTGGGAAGGAATCGAGTTCGGATACAGCGAGGCCTTTAATTCTGCAGTTCTCACTTGTTCTGGCGTGCTCTTGGTAGGTTTTGTGTATATCCTCCTGGATAAATTGAAATGCAAGGCCTACAAAGAACCGTATGCGCGACTTGGAGTTGATATCCTCCACGAGTTTCTTTCCGGAAAACGCGGGTTAGCACGGCAACTTTTTGGGATTTGGATTTTCTTCGCATTGCCGTTTGCAGTATTTGGAAGTAGTACCTCAAAGTTGCACTTTTGGGGCTTCATACTGCCCATCACGTTGATTGGAACACTGTGGTTATACTTTGCTGTGGATTGGGAAAGTTTGAGATGTAATGATAAACGGACCAGTTAGGAAACTATTGAGAACGACAGAAAGGTGAGCAAAATGCGGAGTCAGTGGGAGTTTTTATGGCTTGCTTTGATTTCTTTTTCCTTACTGTATCAGAGCGTTTATTTTGGGGTTTTCCCTGCTATCAAAACCTTAGTTGGGGCCTCCTTGGGAGTGCTGGTGGTGTGGATTATATGTACTGCAGGCAGAAGACTAAAGCCTGACAAGCATACCCACTGGCTCGTTTTGCATTTAATAGGCTATTATTACACATCAGGTGCTAAGGGACTAGTTAGACAAATATTTGACCTGTTAATCTGGTACTCTATCTTTGGAATACTTTATAAATTATCCCCTTGCCCATATGTCGGTTGTATTTTCTCTCTCATTTCTCTCTCAGTATTTATCTTTGTGGCAGGATTAATCGGAATTACGGTCCCATGGGTAAGGAATGAGTGCCATGGCACTACATAGACTACTTCAGGAGGGACTGAAAAATGGAGCCAGTGTATATAGTCTCTCTCCTTCCCCTTTTGGGTCTTATTGCATATCCTAACTGGAAGAGGGTACTTCAGCTTTCTTTTGCTTTTTCATTGCTGTCTCTGGAATTGTTAACGCTTACCAAAGCCTTTGAGAACCCTTTCCTCGGCTTGGGATTTGGATTTCTTTCGTTTGGGATACCATATTCACTGATTACAAGTCAGGCCAAGAAAAACAGAGGATTTCCAAGTGAGGGCATCATTGTGCTCGTCATATGGGTTGTTGCAGTGATTTACCTTGTGGTCAATAAAGGTGTTGGGGACTTTTCCAGCGTTCTGAAGATAGCATCCATAGCCCTGCTGGATGGGCTGGGAGTAGTCTCCTTAAGCCAAAAGCCTGGAAAAGCTTTTACAGCACTAACACTACTGGTACTCTGGGCCTTAATTTGGATTATTAGTGACCACATACTTATGATTTTGGGAATGGTCTCCGTAACATTATACATAGCACATGCAAGGATGGAAACAAGCACTGGACAAGATGAGCTTTGAATTCATGGAGTTGGGGGGTTGAAAAATGAGGGTCAGCACTCGCGTTTCCCTTCCCCTTATTTTCCCTGCGCTTTTGGTTATCTCAACGTTTCAGATAATAACTGAGGTCTCTGGTAGCGAAGATGGAATAGCTGCTGGAGCGCTGTTTTCAGTGGTAATCCTGCCCTTCCTATTTGCTGGCTATTGCCTTGCAAGGGGTAGGGAAGAAATTAAATTGGTGCGCAGTGTGTTGCCCATTCTGGGGTTTTACCCATTCATCTACGCCATTAAGAGCCCGTTTTCGTGGATTTTAGCCGGTCTGGTCATTTTGATTCCAGTGCTCTCAATGAGATACACAGGATTTAGAGACGACCGTACCGAGTTCATCGTCTTTGCCCTTCCGGTGCTGACGTGTTTGGGCATGCATAGTAGGGACCTATCGGCAGTTGGCATAACATTAGTATCGTTGACGTTTTATGCCTTTAGAAAACGGCTGGAACTTCAGTATATAGTCTCGTATGGAATTCTCTGGGTGCTTATAAACTCGACTCATAAAATCGAGCCCCTTGTTTTCGGCATAGGCATCATATTTGGCCTCGCCGTGCTTGTGATGGTTCACTATACCCTTAGAAAGGCTTTGGAGAGAACTTCGGCGTCACAGCATAACCCTGCTGGAGGTGAGGGGCGATGAAGGCGTGTTCAAGAGCCTGGCTTTGGTTTTCCTTGCTTCTTATTTTTGAAGCGGGCTACTCAATCAAGTACGGGCTTGAAAACGGCATTGTAATAATTCTTGGATTCATGTCGGGCATAGCTCTCGTTCCGATTATAGGTTATCTGCTCAAGAATCTTGACGAAGACAAGCTCAAGGTATGAGTGTACGTCCTACATACTGGGCATCACAATTACCTACGAGTACCTATTTGGCAAGAAGGGAACTGTGAGGCAGCTATGGACTGTTTTTATACTGGTTTCTCTTCCCGTCTCGATTCTAACCACGTATGTATCTCCCGTTTCATCCCAGCAGTTTTGGCTATTCCGATGGATATAATCTCAACGGGTATAGCGTATTGCTGGCTAAAAAAGTTGATTATTCCCAAAAAGCCAAGGACGAGATTTTAGAATTTGGTGCAGAGCACGTATGGGGGTGATTTCATAGGTCTAAAAAACCTTGTGAACTACTTAAAATCTCCCTTCGTTTCACTCTCTTTGATATTTCTGGCGCTTATCTTGGTTTATGAATCATCTGGGGACAATGGGATGATTTTGTTCCTACTGATTTATGAATCAATGATGCTCTCAATGTTTCTGCTTGTCATTATGGGAAAGAAAAACCTGCCTGGCGATGTTGATTTTGTTGCCCTTCTAATCGTTTCAATGCCTGCCATTGTTTTACTGTTCAGTGGTACGTTTCTTGGAGTGGTTGCAGGTGTTCTCTTAATTGGGGGATTCTTTAGTGTATATCTCGGGCTCAAGAATAGTGTTGTGAGGGGGCACCTCAGGTTGAAGACAGCCGTAGTGGCTATCTTTTTGCTTAGCTTTGGGTGTTCCCTCCTGCAGGGAGGCCTTGACTCTCTCCTCAGAAGCGTGTTCCAGGGACTCTTCATGGTAGGCCTAATGCTCCTGCTCGCAATCCTCTGGAAAAGCCTGAAATAGCCCTCCTTTCCAAAACGTTTAAAAGATGTGAAAGTTACGAATTCATAATGTAATTAAGGGGCGTTGGAACATGGTCTGGGAGTGCCTACTACTTTACATCTTTCTTTTCATTTCACTGGTCAATCTGGTTATAGCTAAGTCAATACACAGGACTTTGACCATTTTAATTTTTGGAGAGATATTCGTTGCTCTTTTGGTAGGGTTTTCCCGTAATGGTGCTAGTCCCCTTTTGAGTGCCTTTGTGCTGGCTGTTTTCACTTCAATAACCGTGGTGTTCTTTGATGCCGAGTACACCGGTTTGCGGGAGAGAGACGTTAAATCTCGGGACGTTGGATTGCCTCTATTGGTCACGTTAATGGCTATTGTGCTGTTTTATAGGGCTGGGATAATAGCGTCAATCCTGATAGGGTATTTGGGTGTTTATCTGGCGTGTCTTTTCTACTTTGAGTCCAAGAAAATACCTGATGTGCAATATCGGAGATACTATTACCTGCTTAAACTTCCCTGTCCGTTGCTTGCCCCCCTCGCCCTGGTGGAGCAGTTTGGTCTTGTGGTGTATCTGGTGCCCCTCATCGTGTTGCATTACCTTATAACTGTCCTCTGGTTGAAAATTGAGTTTCCTCAAATGATAAAACCCCCAAGAATAACGTGAGGTGGAAAAATGGAAATCGATTATATTGTTCTTTATTCTCCCCTCTTCGTTAGTGTTGTAATGGCGTTAAAGACGAGATTTTATCAAACGGCCCTTTCACTGTTAGTATTCTCCTCGATTTTTGCCGTGTTCCTTCACTATGCCGGTGACCTTCTCGGCACTCTCGTGTACGGTTCAATGCTGGCGTTTCTGCCCGCATACCTGTTCTACATGCAGTATGAACGTTCGCCCAGAAAATTTTCAGAAGATGAAAGAAGCGTAGGCGATGTGATTATGGGTTATCTCTTGGTTTTGTTTATCGTGTTCCTCTTCAAAAGGGCCGGCGCTGGCTGGTGCCTCTCGCTCCTGATGGGTTACTGGGTGCTATACATCCTCATTATCATAAGCTACAGAGACAGCAGGAGAGTGTTTTACTACGCCAAAATTCCGTTCGTGCTTCTTTCCATTGGGGCGCTGGTTGAGGAGTTCGGGTTTCAAAGGGGACTTACTCCGTTCGTTGTGGTGTATCTAATTCTCTTCGCCCTCTGGTTGAAGTTTGACTTGCCTGAGCTAACAAAGGAGCCGAGGATAACTTAGGAGGCGTTGAAGATGAACGGGATTTATCTCCTCTCTGGGTCTGTTATCCCTGCTCGCGGTGGTCTCGGTAAAATTCAGAGGGCTGAGACCGCTGGTCTCCCTCATAACTGTGGTTGTTGTGATGTATGCGGGATTAAAACTGAACTTAAGGAACGTGCTTTTCGTTTGGATAGCGGACGCTGATTTGTTCCTCGCGACCTCTCTGCTAAACATTCACAGGAATGTTTTTGGGCTATCTGAGAGGGACATCAAGAGCAGGGGAGCCCTTATCTCTCTTCCTTATCTTGTTGTGATAGTCACAGTTTCATTTTTCCAGTGTGCCTTTTGCTATTCGTTGCTTCTCCTGTGGTTGTTCCTCTGGTATTATTTCAAGAACAAATGTTTGAACCTAACTCGGAAGTGCATAATGCTTCTGTACGTTCCCACCGTGATTCTCGCCCTGGTGTACAGGACACCTTTTGCCCTGAGCTACGCCATAATCACGTACTGGCTTCAGGGCGAGATTGAGGCCATCAATAGAGAGAACATGAGACGGCCTTCTGGTGATGAAGACTCCACCCACGGGGCTTTAAGTAATATCCCTCGGGATGCCTGGGGCTGGAAAAGGAATGATGAATTAATGGGTGGTTAAAATGCTTGGTGTAACCTAGTCACTCGCCGTAGCTTATGTCTCCGCAATCTTTTCCATTCTTTTTCTCTGGTGTTCCCTGAATCCAGCCCCCCTTTCTCTAGCTTTCTTAATGGAGGTGAGCTACTCGTGGTTAGTCTGACGAAGGCTCCCACTTTGACTCCAGCCATAGTTTTAGTGGTGTATCAATTTTTGAGTGACCTGCAGGTATACACAGAAGGTTATGAAAACACACTCAAAAATCACCTTTAACCTTTTGAAGGCGATTAAAGGGCTGGATACTGAAGGATAGACATCGCGTGAGACGTAGGGACGGTGGTTTCCTTTACATCAGCGAACAAAAATGTATTTAAACTCGAAGTTGTGTCATATCCTGGTGGCGTTGAATGGGCAACATCACGTTCAAGGTGCTCCTCGTGCTTCCCCTTTACCTATTATCGATGGAGGCCCTTCTTCACATCTACGCCCCTAGCTTTGATTTTTCGTTTGTTGTCATAGTCTTGATGCTCCTGCTCTGGAGCGTTGAAGTCTGGTGGATATTTGAGAATGGAAGTGAGGCCATGCCCCTTCCGGTGTTGTTAGTGAGCGCCTTCGCTGTTATATATCTCTCATTTGTGGTTGATGAGCCCCTTAAACTTAGTGTTTACGGAAAAAACGCCCTGTGGGCCTTTCTCTATGCCTATGCAATCAGGAATGGTTACCTGAGGTCATTGAAAAAAAGCGGGTGAGAACACCTCGATGGCTGAGCCTAAGGTAAGGACGTACTAAAACCTGGAGGTGATTGGATGAACTGCCCCGACCCTGATAGAGTCTTTCTCGTCGCGATACTCTACAACCTACTCCTGATTCCAATTGCGATTGTCTTATCTTCCGTCTTCCACGTTTCGGCCAACTGGGCTTTTGTCCTGTTCAACGTGATTATGCTTACCCTCGCCCTGATTTCAACGACTCCCGGCAGAATTCCCGATTCGACGGTGATGAACTTCCTTTTCACTCCCGTTTATACCCTCGCGCTCCTGGAGTCCTTCGCTCTCAACAGGGATGACCTGACGATTTATACCCTTTTACTCTGGGGTACTCTCCTCGGTGTTTCATCGTGGATTATCGCGTGGATTGTTCGGGACACCGTTGTTTCAAGCGAGAGAGCAGAGAAAGTCTTTTACTCTATTCTCATTGTTCTCTCGTGGCTCTTTTTCTACAGGTCACCTCTCGTTGCGCTCTCATACACTCTCTACGCGCTCTACGCCTGCTCGGCTCTGAGGGAACTTCTATGGGGTGTACGGAGGAACGATAAGGTTATGGAGTACTCTGAGGTGGACCTTGGAAAAAGCGCCCTCCGCGATTTTCCTGCCGATGCCTGGGGGTGGAAGAAATAAACCTGCCCAGCAACCCTTTTTAACTTCCCCTCCAACTTTTCCCGGTGGTCGAGATGAAGGTTACCGTTCGCTACTTCGCCCGCTACCGCTCCCTCGTTGGAAAGAGCGAGGAGGAACTCGAAGTCCCCGACGGAATAACAGTGCGGGAGCTTATAGAAATCCTCAAGGAGAGGCACCCCGTTCTCAAGAACAAGGTCTTTGCCGAGGACGACGACTTGGCCGACGTCAACGTCTCGCGGAACGGAAGGTACGTCCGCTTTGATGAGGTTCTGAGGGACGGCGATATAGTTGCGATATTCCCCCCGGTGAGCGGTGGTTGAGATGCTGAGCGAGAGGGAACTGGAAAGATACGACAGGCAGATAATGATTTTTGGAGAGGAAGGGCAGGAGAAGCTGAAGAGGGCAAAGGTGGCAGTTGTAGGCGTCGGCGGCCTCGGGAGTCCTGTTGCCTACTACCTCGCCTCTGCTGGAATCGGGACGCTCCTCCTCATAGACGAGCAGAAGCCTGAGCTCAGCAACCTCAACAGGCAGATACTCCACTGGGAGGAGGATTTAAACAAGAACCCCAAGCCCCTCTCTGCAAAGTGGAAGCTGGAGCGCTTCAACTCGGACATAAAGATAGAGACCTTCGTTGGAAAGCTCACGGCGGAGAACGTTGAAGAGGTTCTTGAGGGCGTTGACGTTATCGTTGACTGCCTCGACAACTTCGAGACGAGATTTTTACTCGACGACTACTCGCAGAAAAAAGGTATTCCCCTCGTTCACGGCGCCATCGAGGGAACGTTCGGCCAGGTGACGACTATAGTCCCTGGAAAGACGAAGAGCCTGCGCGAGATTTTTCCGAGTGTCCGGGAAAAGAAAGGGAAGTTCCCCATAATCGGGGCAACCGCGGGTGTCGTCGGCTCAATCCAGGCGATGGAGGTCATAAAGCTCCTCACGGGCCTCGGCGAGCCACTTCTCAACAGGCTCCTCCTCGTGGATTTGGCTTACAACACCTTCGACGTCGTCGAGCTCAGGTAGACGGTGCTTTCACTTCCTCCTTTTTGTTGACCGAGGTTATCCTTATTGTTCCCTTCCAGAGGCCCCTTTCCGTGACCTTGATTTCCCCGCCGATGCCGTTCGTGGTCGTCGTTGCGAGGATTCCGTAGGTCAGTTTCATCCCCGTAAAGCCCTTCTCTGTGAAGTACAGCTCGGCCGTTGCGTCGGTCACCGTGGTGTTCATCTCTGGCGTCGTGAAGTAGAGCTCCGCCAGTGGGAGAACGAGTTCTTCTGGAACAGAATACACTAGGACAAGGGTGCCGTTTTCTGTGTAGTTGCCCACCGGCTTGAGCTTCAGCAGTTCCCTCGCCAGGGAAACCGGGTTGACCTTCCAGAAGGCTGTGTTGTTCTCAACCGTCACGTTTCCGAAGTTCTCAACGTAAACCTTCTTTCCGATTACAACCCAGGTCGTGTTAAGGGTCACGTTATCGGGCAACGTAGTCGTCCTCGTCTGTATTCTTGCCTTCATCCCGTCGAGGTCGACGTAACCCCTTTCCACTATGATGAGGCTGACATTGGTCTGCTGGGTTATGTTGCCGGCCGTCATGTTTATCCTGAGTTCAACGCTCGCGTTCTCGGTGTACGTGTACTGTTTTATCGCCTGAAGTGCCTTGAACGGGTTAATCGATGTTTTCTCGGCGGGTGTGGCCGTCGACGTAACGCTTGAGGCGCTTTGGGTTGCGCCGGTCTGGGATGCGGTTGGAGATTGAGTTTGAGAGGTGGTCCCTCCAATACATCCCGCTGAGATTACGATGAGTATCAGCAGTAGCACAGTGAGTTTCCTCATGCCCTCACCCCTCCCCGCTCCGAGATGAAAACTTTAAACCTTCCGGGGGTACTCCATTAGGTGGTCGTTGTGAAGGTTAGGCTGACGAAGGAACCCTTCAGCGTTGATGGGGCGATAAAGCTCCTTCGCGTTCCAGAGAGCGGGGCCTACGTTGTCTTCCTTGGCCAGGTCAGGAACGAGAGTCACGGCAAAAAGGTTAGCAAGCTCATCTACGAGGCCTACCCGGAGATGGCCGAGGCTGAGATGGCCAGAATAAGGGAGGAGGCGCTCTCGCGTTTCCAGATTCTCGATATGCTCATATGGCACCGCTACGGCGAATTACCCGTTGGGGAGGACACGATTTTGATAGTGGCCAGCGCAAAGCACAGAAAGGAGGCCTTCGAGGCCTGCTCGTGGGCGATAGACGAGGTCAAGAAGCGCGTGCCCGTTTGGAAGAAGGAGGTTACCGACGAGGGAACCTTCTGGATTGAGGGCGACAGGCAGATTCCCGAATGACTTTTCCGTTTTTTGCATACTATCTTAAATGGTTAACAAAATCCGAATAGAAAAAGTATAAATATGGTTTTTCCTATCGTTTCATGGTGAGGGGTAATGGAGAGGGCTGTTCATGCAGGTTCGGTGTTTCAGGCCATTCCGACTCAGTCGGTGGTTAGTGTCGCCAAGCCGCCGTGGTCAAGTAAGAACCACAGCGGTAAGCTCGAGAGGCTCATCCTCCAGATTGGCGCCGGTAAGGGGAAGTTTTCAGAGGTTGGGGGAATCCCCAGGTCCATCGGTTGCATTGGTAACAACAGGTTCATCCTCCGCAGGGAGCCGATGAGCCTTGAGAGAATGAAGGAGCTTATCCTTGAGTTCAGGAAACTCGGCGGAAAGGAACTCTGGCTGACCAATTACGACAACGTCGAGACACTTCTGGCCCTTGCGGTGTTCGCGAGTGAGCTTGAGTTCCCGGAGGTCTATGCCGTCGTCCTCATAGACGACCTCGACAAGGTTACGCCCGTTGAAGGCGTAAACTTCATTGCGGAACTCAGCTATCCGGAGCACACCCTCGACGAGCTCTCGGCGTACCCCTGGCTCCACGGTGCCCTCGTCGTTGTTCCATCTGAAGAACTCCGCACCGGTTCGTTCCTCGGCAACTTCAACGGTGAGGTCTACCTGGACGTTCTCTTCCCTGGTTCGGCCAGGAGGCTCAACTTCAACGTCATCGAGCTTCGCAGAATCTACAACCCCAGCACCGAGCGCTACCACGACTGCCTTGCTGGAACCGTCGCCGTCACTGCCGAGGGCTACGTTCTGCCCTGCCCACTCCTCAGGAACTACGTGGTCGGCGACCTCACCAGGATGACCCTCAAAGAGGCCGTCAGGAAGAAGAGGCTGAGGGCGTTCTGGAAGATGACGAAGGACAAGATAGAGGCCTGCTCTACCTGCCCGTTCAAGTACATCTGCCACGACTGCAGGGCGCTTGAGTATCAGGCAACCGGCGAGATAGACGGCATGGAATACTGCCCGATGCTCCTCTAAAACTCGAGGATTGAGCGGTACCCACTCCCATCTTTCTTTACCATCCTCTGGAACGCGGTCTTCTTGTTGTTGTCGTTGAGCTCCTTGAAGGACTGCTCGAAGTACTCAACGAGGAGCTTCTCAACGTAGGCGCTGAATTCGAGCACCTTTCCGCCCATGTCCTCCCTTGACGAGAAGAACCACTCAAGGAGATAGCCCCTTCTTGGGAGGTAGCCAACTGAAATCTCGTAGTCTTTGAACTTGTCGAGAACTTCCTCTTTGAGCTCGCTTGCTATTCCAATCACGCCCCTGTCGTGGACGTTCATGTCGACCAGGGGGAAAAATCCAACAAGAATTTTCTTCTCCCGAAGCCTGTTTATCATGTACCTTATCGTCGGTCTCGTCTTCCTGAGGCGCTCCGCTATCCTCTTCATCGGCGTCCTCGCGTCCCACTTCAGGATGTCCATCAAGATTGCGTAGTCGTAGCTCAGCTCCCAGTCGCCCCACTCCTTGGGCTTCTTCGGCGGGGGATAGGCCCAGACCTCGTAGTACTCGAAGTCGTCTGAGTACTTGGCGAGCATCTCGTCTATGTCCTTCACCTGGTCCTTCGGGACGTAGAATATCACCGAGAGCCCGTTTTTGAAGCCGAAAGCAGGATTAACGTAGCCGATGAAGGGGTTCTTGGTCATTCTGAGGGCGACTTCAATCAGCCTATCCGCCGGAACGCTCAGAAATCCCACGAAGCTCTTCAGCCCGAGAAGCCTTATATTGTAGGTCGCGCTCACGACGAGGTACTTGCCGTAGTACCTGTCGTAAATCCTTTTCAACCGGTAGTAATCCAACCCCTCGGCTGACGCTATCTTTCTGAGGCTTTCGAGGGGGTACTTGCTCAGAAGCTCAACGAGGAACTCTATTTCATCCTCTTTTACACCGCCCATTATCGGCACCACCGGGGCGGAAAAAGTTATATCGTTGGAGTATTAAATTCTTCCGGTGGTGTCCATGGTGAAGATAGAGGTAGTTGACATTGAAAAACCCGAGGGGGTCGAAGTCATAATCGGACAGGGCAACTTCTCGATATTCACTGTTGATGACCTCGCGAGGGCCCTCCTCACCGCCGTCCCGGGAATAAAGTTCGGCATAGCGATGAACGAGGCCAAGCCCCAGCTGACGCGCTACACCGGAAACGACAAGGAGCTTGAAGAGCTCGCCGCGAAGAACGCCGTGAAAATCGGCGCGGGCCATGTCTTCGTAATCCTAATGAGGAACGCCTTCCCGATTAACGTCCTCAACACCGTCAAGAACCACCCGGCAGTGGCGATGGTCTACGGCGCCAGTGAGAACCCCTTCCAGGTCATCGTTGCCGAGACCGACCTCGGACGGAGCGTCCTTGGAGTTGTTGACGGCAAGGCGGCCAACAAAATAGAGACCGAGGAGCAGAGGAAGGAGCGCAGGGAGCTCG
>Ga0256836_1000399_pt1 | contig 23553 bp, 35 predicted proteins | sample 4561380metaG_FD_185974 | JGI IMG/M metagenome (GOLD analysis project Ga0256836, IMG submission 185974) | Hydrothermal vent microbial communities from Guaymas Basin, Mexico - 4561-380 | ecosystem: Environmental > Aquatic > Marine > Hydrothermal vents | place: Mexico: Guaymas Basin | collected...
CGTCTTCCTCATTTCTTTCATAACGCATGGAGTGAATTATGTCCATTAGGTTCACAAAGAGTTTTTTCTCCTCCTCGGTTAGGTTTAGATATTCGCTATATTTTTCCCCGAAAAATAGGGAAGATGGTGTAATTTCCAAGAAACCACCCCCCAGTTTCGGGACATAGCGGGAGGTGGGGGGAAATAACGGGACACGGAAACCCGCATCAGACAAAGGTTTCCGAAACTGTAACTTTTTCAAAAAGGGGTGGGGACCAATTTCTTGGAAAGTCTGACAGCCCGCCGAAAAAGTTTCCACGAAATTAGTCCCCACCTTGCGGTTATCTAAGCCTTGTATATCAAGGGTTTCCGAAATAGGGATTTTGAGGAGAAAGGTTTCCAAAAATAGGTTCCTCCGGGGGATAGCAAATTTTAGTTGTCTTTAAATGTGTCAAAAAACTTGGAAGGTATTCGTTTAAATAGGAATGAGATGGGAGAAATTTTAAACTGCACTCCTCACGCGATTACGGTGGTTGACGGCGAGAAGAAGGTGGTTATTCCTCCTTCAGGTATTACGGTGAGGATAACTACCGAAGAAAAGTCCGTCGGAGAGGTGGAGATAAACGGCACTCAAGTACCCCTGGTAAAACAGGAACTGAAGGAACTTGTGGTATTAAAGGACGGCAAACCTCTTTCGGCTGAAGAGGTTGCCAAAACTTTTGAGAATGTCGAAGGTCTAATCGTTCCTTTGGTTGTTGCTCAGCACAAAGAGGAACTGGAGAGGGTTGTGGGAAAGCCGTTGAAAGTTTATGCACCCAATACCGCCCGTGCCGTGAGGGACGGGGCGGGTAAAATTATCGGGGTTCCGTCTTTGGTAGTTTTTTAATCCCTTTCTACTTTATTTGCCGCAAATAAGCAACCGCCATTTCTATAAGAAAGTTAATAGCCCAGTCCGCTACATCATCAAGACTTTTCCGTAGCTCCTCGTAGACCGCTTTTCTCTTCTCATATCCGGGTAGATTTTCCCTGTCGTAATATTCAACCTTTTCAATGACTAGGTCAATATATCTGTCATCCAGTCCGGTTAGCTGTTTAGCTACCCAACGCAGAGCACTTTCAATTGGCAAAACCCTAAGGAGCCATTCCATTACCTATCACCTCCTTTGTTTTTGCAAGGAACAATGCAAATAACCGCTCCTTGAGGGGTTTCCTTCACGACCATACACCTTTGGGTAGAATTGGTTTGAGAAAAACCCAAAAGGGGAGCGGTAAACAAAACCAATCCTAAAAAGAACCTACCCATTTTCTAACCCTCCATAGGCGGAAGTTTGTCCTTTGTTTGTTCAAAAATCCTCCGTTCAACCTCTACGGGGTCGTAGTTTTGGAGTTCTTCAAAGCTTTTCCCACTTAGGGAGTCTATCTCTTCCCAAATGGCGTCGTCATAGGCGGAATACCATTCAAGCAACCCCTTCGGCTCGGGGTCATCAGGGTCTTGTGAATGCCAGTATTGAATGTCGCCAAGGTCTTTGTAGCCGTATTGGTCCAAAACCTTTTGAAGGCGTTGGAATTCTTGTTCTTTTAAAACTTCTCCCCAAACCTTGTGGAGGTTGTGATTCTTAACTTCTTCAACTTTAACCTTTTGAAAAGCAATAGCCATTTTAAAATCTTCAATCGAATTAAAAACTATCCCGTTAATAAATACCTTCATAATTAAACCTCCTTAAGTTGAATTTGAGGAGGTGCTAAACGGTCTTTCGGGAGCGATACAAACCCTAAAAGGACTTGAGGCAAAGCAAAGTAATACTCAAGAACTTCGCCTGTAGATGTTCTGTCAAGGCGATGTTCATCCCACAGGACGTAATTGGTAATCACTCGAGTTTCTACTAGTTTCCATTGTCCGTCAGCTTGAAAAACGCCTCCGTGGGTTATGTATAAAGTCCCTCTGGTGACTTTAACAAAAGCTCTGTAGGTTGCTTTTTCAACAGCAGCAAAACCTTTCCACATAAACCAGCGTGCGTCGGCGGGTTTGGGTTTGGTGATTATGTGAAGGATATTGAAGGTGTGACCATAAACATAATTTCCATGATTACCTAATGCCCAATCGAGAAATTCTTTAGCTATAGGATGTCTACTTTCAGGATCATCAACTGCTGCAGGAACTGGAATTATTTCCGCTACATCAATTAAGTTCGCATTGTAGTTATAGCCATCTGGGATTTTTAGAGAACTATCAGTTGAAGCTTGTAAAAGCGTATTATGGTGGATATTCACAAGAGGATACTCTCCTCTAACATTAGCCTTCCACTCTTCAAACTCCGCAACCAGTTTCGCTCTGTTCGGAACCGAACTTATAACCTGCCCGTCGGGTCCGTAGATAGTTACATCTTTGGGAGTGGGATTCACATACACATCGTAAATCTGTTGGTTTGTTTTTCTAATAAAGTCAACGGTAGAAGAAAAATCCTGCAAAGCTTTTGCTAAATCACTCATAGCTTACCTCCTAATAGGCTTACTTTTTGAGAAAGCTCTAAGATGGCTTTACCGAGGAGGGAAACAGCATCAAAAACCGCTACTTTGAGGTTGAAAAGCTCTTGTTTTAAACCTTCTAATTGCCCCTTAAGGGTGTTTATATCTCTTTGGTTTTCAACTATTTGAGGTTCCAACTCTTTGAGTTTTCCCTCAATAAGGGACAGTTTGAGAGCATCCTCCAAAAGGGCTTTACCGAATATGGAAAAACCTTGTAAGGTTGCAGTGTCTTGGTCAAACTCATAAAAGGGGATTTCCTCAAAGTTCATAACCGCTTGGATTTGTTGCCAAACGAACTGAACTTTAAATCTTTGTCTCATAAGGGGAGGAAAGGGATAGGGAGGTTTAGCGACCGCAAAGAGGGTTCCGTCCTCTAAATACAAACCGAAAGTTTTCCCGTATTTGGTAGCTTTATCGGGCGGGACATCAAGGATAAACTCAACAGTGTGGTCATTAACAGGAATAACTCCGCTGATTTTGTTTTGATACCAAACAGAGGGTAAATCGGATATATCTATGCCGGGATAAATATCCCCTATATCTTGGTCGGAAACTTTGAAATATACGGGTTTAACTTGCTTTCCTAAAGTAGTTGCCAGAGTTAAAGCTTTTATTCCGTTTAGGGTGATTACAGTTTTCCCTTCAGCCATTAGCCAACCTCCATGGGGGCGTGAGCTTCAACTTCGGGCGGGGCGTAGCCTATAGCGAATTGAACATTTCCGTAAGCGTTCCATTCCAAGTCCGCCTGATAGTCGGCGTCTGTTTCAATTTCAGGCGGAGCCTGTCCGATAGCGAATTGGAAAGCACCGATGCTGAGGTAGGAGAGGATGAGTTCTTCTAACCAGCTCCTTTCGTTTTTGTATTCGTTAATCAGTCTTAAAAGTTTGTCTCTTAGTTCAGGTGTTATCTCTCTGTTTTGGGCTCCGAGGTCTACCTTAAAATGGTAGGGTTTGCCATTGTATTCAAACCACTCTTTAACCTCTCCCTGCAGACCTAAAGCTTCCAAAACCTTCCTAATCGCATAGGGTGTTCCCTTGTATCGGTGTAGTTCTATAGCGTTTTTGATTAACCGTCTCTTTTCCTCAACGGTTTTGGCAAGGTCGTATCCTTCTATGTGGAATTGCCAACCCAAAAGGTCTAAAAGTTCTTCGTTGTCTATTTCATCTATGCGGGGGTAGATTATGACGTTTACAAGCTCCTCCCAAACTTTTTGCAGTTGTGTATCTAAGCTTTCCGCTACAGCGTTTAGGGTTTTATCTTTCGCTAAACTCGGCGGGAGGAGCTTTTTAATCATCTACGAGACCTCCATAGGTGATTTGAACGTTGGAGGCTTTCGCTACTTGGGATTGGGTTATTTCGGTGTATGCGGGAGCTTCCACTTTAACCCTATAGGCTCCAGCTTCTTTAACCCTTTGAATGAGTTCTTCGGGTAGTATGTCCCTACCGATTTTTGAGCCCGTCCAAGCAACGAAATCGGAAACCGCTTGGGAGACCTTTTCCTGAATAGTTTTCACTAAGGGTTCGTTTTTCCTATGTATCCAATAAGTGAGCTTAACTTCGTAATTAACCACCTCGGGAGGTTCTACCAAAACGAAGTCCGTCAAGGGGCGGATTTTGTCCTGATTGAGGAAATCCCTTACGAGGTTGAGCATGTCCTCCGAAGGAAGCTCTCCGTCCTTTACCAAAAAGTGGACTTTTACCTTTCCGGGTTCGGGACTGTAAACAGAAACGTCGGTAATGTCCTGATGGGCTGTTTTTACCCAATACTCGTATGCCAAGCGCGGTCCAGCTGTGGAGAACCTTTCAAGGGAAAGTCTAATTCTCTCCCTAAATCGGTCGTCGGATTCTGTATCGGAACCCCCTAAGGTGGTTGTGATGTTTTCAACTTTCACTATATAAGGAATGGGGTCTACAAGTTGATTAATTTGCCCGGGAAGGAAACCGTTTCCAACCTCTCCTGCAGTTGTGCATTGGGCGGGAATGTCCGTGTAGGTGGACCCGGGCTGTATCTTTCCCTCTTCGGTTGTTTCAAAGAAGAGTTGTCCGTCGGGAGTAGCTCTGGTCCCTTTGGGGATTACCACCTCAAAAGGTAAAGGTTCTTCTATGTAAAACCTCAAAGTGGTAATAGCGGGTTTAGCTGGAAGTCTTTGAACGCCGTAGAGTTCGCCTAAGGCGTCAAGGTATTTACCTTCCGCATAGCGGAGGAGGTTCTGGTTGCCTGCGTAGTTAATAGAGTGCTTAAGAAAAGTTACGACATACGCTAAGGTAGAAAGGAAATTGTAGACGGGGTCGGCCGGGCGGATAGTTCGTCTCAAAATAGTTTGATAGGCTTTTATTAAGTCGCTTAAGATTTGGGTGCTATCCGCCTGGACAAATTCCAACATTAGGGATTAAAGATGAAAGAGAGGAGTCCGCTAATGGGGAAATAATTCCTTAATCAACATACCAACGAGGTTCTCTGAATATTCTTTTCAACAGCTTTTTAAGTTCCTCTTCCGTTATGCTCGCAACCTGCTTTACTTCGTGTTCTGTCATTTTTCCTGCTATGTTGAAGGTAAGATTGGCGTTTAAAATGATTTGTCCCGCGCCGAGTTTAGCTTCCCACACAGGGACTGTTTGAAGAGATGTCATCTCCTTTAAGAAAGGAATATGCAGAACGTTTGTTAAAGCCTTAACTATTGGCAAAGGAGTAATGCTTTGAGCTATAGTTTCCACAAGTTTAAATCCCGTTTTGTGAAGATCTTTTAGCGGGCCCTCTTTTGCGGGAGAGAAGGGAAGAAATCTCCTGATTTTGGATACTACGCTTTTAATAGCTTCTACGGGTTTTTTAGCAACCGACTTAATACCTTCCCATAAGGTTGTAACTATCTTCTTTCCCGCCTCAAAGAGATTTATACCTTTGAAAAAGCTCAAAAGTTTCGATTTAAACCATTCAACGACTCCTGAAAATACAGATTTAATCTTTTCCCAAACGGATTTAAAGAAGCCGGCGATGTTCCCCCATCTTTTGTAAATAAGGTAAGCAATACCTGCTATTGCGGATACCGCAAGAATAAACCATCCTGCAGGGGTGGTCAACAAAGCTATGGAGAAAGCTCTTAACGCTCCTATAGCGGTAACTATACCGGTGCGGGCGATGTTAAGGAAACCGAAAGCAATAGCTTTTAGCGATGCGGATAGGACAAGGTTTTGTGTGGTTATTAATGTGGCTACAGTTCGCCAGAAAAGAAATCCGTTTAAAACCCAGCTCAAAGCCATACCGAGAAAACCGAGAATCGCTACCAGAGCGGAAAAGGCTATAAACCCTCCTAAAACTATTCCCGTCAAGGTGGGGAATTTTTCCGCTAAAGCCTTGACGGGAGATAAAGCCATATTGAGAGCGTCTACTAACTTTTTAAAAACAGGAATAAGTATAGAACCTACCGTGATTATTAAAACCTGCAGGGAAGCCTTCAGTTGCCTTAAGTGAAAAGCTAAGGATTGAGACATCTTCTTAAAAGCTTTTTCGGTGGCACCGGCGGAGTTATTCATCTCCTTTAGAGCGTCCGCAAATTTCTTGGAACCTTCCCCCGTTAATTTCAGAACGGCTCCGAAAGCCTCTATTGAGGAGAAAATTGTTGCTAAGAGCTTCTTTTGCTCTGCCGTGTCGTCGGTATATTCTCGGATGGCATTCATAATGTATTCGAGCGTTCCTTTTAACCCTTTCTGCTTGAGAGTGTTGGCATCTACCTGTATTCCGAGTTTTTTAAAAACTTTTTCCGCCTGGTCAGTAGGGTTTATTAGCGATTCAATTACGTATTTCAAACCCGTAAAGGCTTCCCCTGTGCTATCACCCATTGTAGTCAGCGTTGCCATAGCGGCAAGAACTTCCTTTAACTGAACGCCTGCGGTAGCGGAAACACCCGCTATTTGTCCTATGGATTGAGCTATTTCGGAAAAGTTCGTTTTCCCGAGTTTGATGGCGGTAAAAATCCAATCGTTTATCTGCTTAGTTGTATACCCGAAGGAGGCCCACGCGTTTTTAATGGAAGTCAGGGCATCTACCGCCGTGAAAATGTCGGAAACACCTGCTATAGCGGCTTTACCCGCTTCCTTTAGAAAAGAGATAGCTTTATCGGGCGAAATACCGGAAGAAATAGCCTGATACATTGCTTTGGCTACGAGTTCTGGACTTTCGCCGAGTTCCTTTGATAGGGATAGGATTTGTTTCTGGTATTTAGCCTTAAATTCCTTAAAGGGCAAATCGGTTAGTGTGGATATTTCCGCCATAGCTTCCTCAAATCCCGCGGACATTAAGACAGGAGAGACGCCAACTCCTACACCGATGGTTCCTTTCAGGGCTAAACTTTGGGAGAAATCTCTTAGTTTTTCCACTTGGGCTCTCGCTTCCTCAAACTTTTGTCTAGCCCTCTCTACGGCTTTCTCCAAAACTTTAAACCCTTGGGCGACTTTTCTTACCTGGTATTCCACGGGGCTGAGCGATTGCCTCATTTGCCTAACGCTGTCGGAAGTTTTGCGTATCTGGGAAGAAACTTCTCTGAAAGGTTTTGTAAACCCGTCTAAAACCTTTAAGAGAATTGAAAGTTGGTATTTATCCGCCATAGAGGGGAAAAGTAAGGGAGCTCCTCCGCCTAAGGGGGAAAGGGTTCCTTGGTTTCTTCCAAAGTTTTTAAGAGCTCCTCTAATAAATACCTATATAAGGTAATAGGAAGATGAAGAACCTCCGTTAAGGGGCTGTTTGTCGCTCTGCTAAAGAAGATTGCAGATTTTGCGATATTGCGGACGGCATTATTTCGGATAGATGGGGTGCAAGCTCTAAAAAAACCGATGCGGGTAATCTTCTAACTTCGTCGTATGGGAGTTTTTTCCCGTCAAATTCCGCCACAAGGGATATGAGGGCACAGAGGAACTCAAAGGTGTTGCCTTCTTTATCCAATCCTCCCGCTATACGTTCCGCTTTTATCAGGTCCTCTACGGTGGGTTCTCTAACTGTTACTTCTTCAACTTTAAAGGAGCTTTTCGTTACCTTGACTTTCATTTGTTATCCTCCTTTAAGACATTCCGAGGTTTTGTCTCACCTGGGAAAGGTAATCGGTTCCGTTGATTTTACAAACGTAGTTGAGGATGTCTATTTCCAAAACCTCTCTACCATCAAGCTCCGCTTTAATGTAGTTAACGGAAAATTCGTATTCTTGCTCTTGAGGTTTACCTTTTTCTAGCTTTCCGATAGGAGCTTTTTTGGGAATGCCTTTTAACACTATCCTTAGCTGCTTATGTTCAAACTCTCCGCTAACGTTATTAAAGAACTGAATGTCGGCGTAAACCGTTAGTTGGTGGTTTTTGGGTTCAGCCAGCTTAGTTAGGTCTTCGTAAATGGTTCTAAACTTTACTTTTGCAGTAAGGTCTTTAAAGTGCCCTATATTTGGAACTTCGGGTTCTCCTGCAATTCCGAAAGGGTCCAGTTTTTCGGTTACGTATTCTAAATCGGGTAGCTCTATAGTGGCTACCCCCAAAAGGGCGTTGTTTTCGTAGTAAATCCTTGCATCGTTCACTTTATCCGGTATCATCCTTTAAACCTCCATTACTTAAAGAGCTCTTGCCAATAGGAGGGGTCGTATTCGGCGATGAACTCTATCAAGCGGGCGGGAGAAGGTGGAGTTATATAAACATGGAATTTGATAATGCCGTCCATTAGGTCGGTTACCGGGTTTTCATCTTCCCTAAACTCTACCCTACCTCCCAGGATGTATTCCCTTGCCTTGAGACCGTTTAGGCGGATATTGTAGCTGTCAACTATTGTTTTGATAAGTCTTTTCGTTATCGGATAGTCCACCTTTTGGAGGAAAGTCAGAATCAGTTCGTTGTTGTGAAAGTTAAAAGCCCTTCTTACGTTATCAAAGGTGTCTTTCGGGTCGGTGGAACCGGGGTAGGCGGTGGTTCGCGTTCCCCAATACACGAGCCCTTTGGAAGTTCTTACTACAGTGGTTGCGCCCTGTCCCGCAAGATAGTTAGCCATATCGAGGTCTATTAGGGTGTCCACGTGAGTGTAGGTCGTGTTTTTGTTGGAGATGGTATGAAAAGGATAGTTGTCGGTTTCTACATCCAACCTTGCGTAAAGAAAAGCGGCATCGGTATCCGGATGTATTACTAGGTCTCCGTCGTAGCCCTTGGCGTAAACGAATTTACCGAAAGGACTTCTCAGGTTGTTGGAGGTTAAGTAATCGTTTATGTCGGTCGGTTTTACGTCGTCCGCATTGGCGGAGTAAAGGGCCAAGGCTTTAAAGTGTCTGTTAATTGAGGAAGCTTTAGAAAAAAGGGCACTAGCAACCGCGGGGTCTTGGGAAAACTTCGAGGCTATTAGGATGGTAGGGACTATACCGAAACGAGGATAAACGTCGTCAACCGTTTGCAGTCCGGTCTTTTTTAAGGTGTTGGGGTCCACAGTTCCGATAATGTCGTCGGATGTCACTGCTGAAGGGTCGGAGTGAACGTCCGGATTAAAAACGTTTACGGCAATAAAGGGGGCAACTCCCCTTTTGCGGAAAGCGATATGTGCAACTTCGCAAAGGGTGTATTTTTCAAAATCCTCTTCCCAACCGAAAGTTTCTACAAATTGTTCAAAAGTTGTAATAAGCTGAGGTTCGTTTACGGGTCCTTTGGGGGCTGTTCCTACGGCGAAAACTATCGTCCCGGTTCTTACGGGCGGAATTAACGAGGTTGGGACTTCTATAACCTTAACGCCTCTCTCATAGGTCATTAATCGGGAAGATTACTTTCCGCCTAAAACTATAAGGGGAACTAATTCCTCTTAAGTTTCCTTTGCGTGTTGTTTAAGGAATTCCCAAAGGGCGGAACGGGGGACAAGAATAACTCCCTGGACTTTAAGGGCGTGAAGCTCGCCCCGTTCTATCCACTTTCTTATAGTTCTCGGCTTGGTTCTTAAGAATTGAGCGATTTCTGAAACCCTCAAACAGGGTTTATCTTTGGTGTATTCAACAAATTCCAACATTAAATAAGGACTCAATTCCAATTTTCTGGGCATATTAGCGCCCCTCAGAAATTATAACAAAGTTAACTTGAGGCTTCAATTTTCCCGTGCTGTCTTCCTCAAACCAAACCTTTGTAACTTTTGCTCTCGGTTCCCATTTTTCTATTGCGGAAATAATCTCCGCAATTAGCTTTTGTTTAGCTACCGGCGTAGGGTTATCCAAAAGGTCTAAGCTTATCCCGAAGTCCCTATTAAGCGGGACACTGCCTTTTTGGGTTGCTAAAAGAAATCTAACGTTCTGATGCACTTCTTCTTCCAGGGTTTTAGGTTCCAACTCCCACATCGGGGACCTCCTTGAGCTTTAGAGAAACTTCCGCTGAAATAAGTTCGCCGTTTTTTGTGGTTTCCCTTACTTCCACTCTAAGTTCTTCTATCGCAAAGTCCCCCCATTTACGGTTAGCAATGACTAAGGGAAGTTTTACCCCTTTCAGGGTTTTCAGTTTTTCTATCTCCTCCTCTGGTGTGCAAAATGTGGAATGAAACAGAATTGAGAGTTCTATCTCTTGCGGGTCGTCGCCGGTGTATTGAACGAAGGGACTCCCCTTTACGGGGGTTAAAACCGGTAACCTGAACCTGTTTGTGGTTCTTAACTTATTCGGTGTTTTAAGGAGCTGAAAAACGACATCTCCTAAAGAGCCCCACATGTTAACCTCCGTCCGCAAAAACGTTAGGGCTTGCTCCCGTTAAAATCCCACCACCACAGCCGTGCAAGGTAGCGTCACCTAAACGGGCTATAGCTTTACCGTTTACAAAAACGGTTGGGGAGCCCTGAATTATTACCCCCGGTTGTGGATGAGGAGGATAGGAAAGACCACAGCACACGCTATCGCCAACCCGACATACCGGTATTGAATTAACGAAAACGTTAGGGCTTGCGGATGTAGTGTGGCAGGCATGACTTTCAGCGTCGCCTAAGCGAACCACGGCGGGCATTTTAAACCCCCTAAGGGTTTAGGTCAATCCTCGGAGCTTTAAGCACTATGTGAGTGTCGGAAACTATCTCTATGTCTCCTACCGAGTGGATATATAACTTGTGGCTCCCTTTATCGTATTCAATCCATGTCCCATCTTCAAAGGTTACAATCACTTTGTTTCCGTTTTCCGTAGGTGTAGGGCAATCCCTGTGGTAATAGGCTCCGACAATAAACCCGTCAGTTAGGTTTAACATTAGGCATACTACTTTTTCGCCTACACGGGGCATCCAAAAAGCTTTGTCTTTGTGGGTATGGGAATGGAGGAGCTGGAGCTCGTAAGAAGTTTCCTCGTCCATATCCAAAAACTTCACCCTCGCGGTAGCCTTTTGGGGGTAAACCGATACGACTTCGCCTATTCTTATAGGTTTGTAACTTTCCAATTGGGAGACCCTTTCCCTTAACTCCCTCAATAGTTCAAGCATGGAGAAACCTCCAAGGTTGTTTTGTAACCCTCTTGAGGACCAAAACGGTGATGGGATTTCTCTATTAGATATCTGCCGTCGTAAATACCGAAGTTTTTCAGTTCTACTACTTGCCCGGCGACCAATTTGGTATTACCTACTAAGGTTAAGGAAATCGTTCTTTCTCCTTTGTTTTTCCTCCTCAATTTCGCTTTTGCCTTCTCTATAGCCTGCTGAAGGTTTTCGTTTTTGGTTTCTACCCGCAAATAGTCGCCTACCGGTATGTTGCTAAGCTCAAACTTGTAGCTCTTTTTACGGTTCTCCTTCGGGTCAAAGTAGATAACCTCAGCTCCTTTGTATACCTTATGGGCTTTGTCGTCTATGGAGTAATTTAGACATTGTTCCCTATAAATAGTGGCTATCGGCGGTAAGGCTTCAAGTTGTTTTGCTTTGATAAAAACCAAAGTGTTTCCAGCAACCTTAAACTTAAAACCGTAATCGTTTGCCAGTCTCTGCAAGAAGGCAAGGTCGGTTTCGTTCCTTTGGTCAATCCTCTTAAATGGAACGTCCTCGCCTTCCCAAATGACCCTTCCGCCGTATTCGTTTGCTATGTCTCTAACGATTTTGGACAGGGTTGTGTTTTCCCAAGCGCGGGTTTTCTTAGTTCTCATCTGTTTCCTTATGGAGGTTGAAACGCAGTGTAGGCTTACCCTGTCGGGGGGACCGTCGAAGGATATTTCTTCAATCTCAAATTTTCCGCAGGGTAGAAAAGGCTCTCCTTCGTAGCCAATCCATACTTCCACCGAAGTGCCTTTTTCGGGATACCAACTGCCCCACCATCTGCCGTCGTTTATAAGCTCTATTTCCACTTCGTCGTCGGCTCCCCCGCTGTGGTCGGTATATTCAAGGTGCAGAACTAAAGGGGTTATTTCCTCCGTAATGTCAACGCCGTTAAAGACCACTTTAAGGGTGGGACTCTTTACCTTTTCCACGGCGGAAGTTCCTCCTCAGTTTTGACTTCCGTTTGGGGAAGAACTACTTGGGTTCCCGCCGGGAGGAGTAAGTAGGTTGCGCCCATTCGGGGATTTGCTTTCAATAGTTCGGACATAAAGAATTGGTCTCCGAGCTCGTTATGGGCTATTTCGTCCCATGCTGTATCCTGCACGGGGACTTTTAAAGTCCGCATTGATTAACTAATCTGGGGAAAGGGTTCCCCCTAAAGGGGAAAGAGTTCCCTAAACAAAACGCTTAATGGACATATACCGACTGGTTAGAAATCTGGTTCTACAGTGGTTGGAAGACAACCTGACCTTGTTAAGGAGTAAAACGGAAGAGATAATCCCCCAAATAGTAGAGCGGATTAGGCAAAACGGCTATAGAATTGATGGGGAATTAATAGGTTTTGTTTCATCGCTTGTTGAAGAAAACGCCCGCTTTGTAAGGGATTTAATTCATCAATCCGCCTTTAAAGCCGGTAAGATTTTGGGACTGCCCGAGAATAAGGTTAAGGAGACTATAGAGGAGATTGAAAGGTTTGTTTATCCCGATGGTCTAAACCTCCCTAAACGTCTGTTTATTCGCAAGAAGGAGATAGAAAGAGCCTTTAAAGATGTGCTTTTTCGCAATATTAAGCTCGGTGAGAGCGCTAAGAAAATCGCCTATGAATTCCAATATACAGCCGAAAGGATTAGCGACGAGGAATTCGTGAACCTCTTAAGGGATGACGCTAAGCTCCCAAAATTGGTAAAGGAATTGGAAAGAATAGCCCGTCAGGTAGTTAAAGGCGAAGTATCCCGCGAAAAGTGGGAAGCCGTTATCAGACAATACGAGCGCTACATAGAGGAAAGGAGTAGATTGGGGACCTTCTATTCTCACAAAACCTTGTTGAGGGAGCTAACTAAAGCGGTTGAAAACCTTTCGGAGGAGGCGATAGAAGACGCTGTCCGTTGGTGGGCTTACAACAAACAGCTTTATTACTTTGAGAGGATTGCCCGCACGGAGGTAGCAAATACTTACCATTTGGCGATTATAAAACAGACTGAAGAGGACGAATTTGTAATCGGCTACAGATGGGAACTATCTCCGGCTCACGAAAGACCGGATATTTGCGACGTTTACGCGTCGGTGAATTTCGGTCTCGGAAAAGGAGTATGGCCCAAAAAGCGGGTTCCGCGTCGGAAAGCCCATCCGCACTGCACCTGCTTGCTTATACCGGTTGAAGGTTTAGAAGAGGAAGCGGTTAAAAAGGAAAAGAAACTAACCCTTAAAGAGGCGATAAAGCAAAACCCCCAAGGGTTTGAAGAGTGGTTAAAAACCCGCAAATGGGCGTGGGAACTTTACCAAAAAGGGGTTCCTATAGAGGAGTTCTTTGATGAAAAACATCTAAGGCTTAAGACCAGAAAGGAATTAAAACACCTTTTGGAGAAAAAGGATTTACTTGGGGTTTTGCCCTACAAACAGAAGGTTAACGTCGGTGTCGGGGACCCCATAACGTCCCCCACTGGCACACAAACCCGTGTTAGGGCTATCTTTAAAGACTTTTTCGGAAATGAAAAGGTCTTATCCGAGGCTACTTATGCGCATATTCTCCAAGAAGCCCAAAAGAGAGGTCTTAAGAAATGGCAAAGAGATTTAAGACTATGGGGGCTAAATCACATGAATACGATTCTGAAAGACCCCGATGAAGTTTGGGAAGATACTAAAAAGGGTAGGGAATCCATCTTTTATGTTAAGAAGGTACAAGGGAGGTATGTTGCAGTTGTTGTGGGAAAGGACTCTCCATATTGGATTTATACAACCTTTCCGTTGAAAAAGAGGGACTCGAATCGCTATATTCTTCTATGGAGGAAACAATGATTCTCCGCTACGAGGGGGATGCGTTCGGTTTCACCTTATGGGGAAGCGATGATGAATACGAAAACGAATGGAGTGAGGAATTTGAAAGTGTCGGATGCTATAACACGGTATATGTAGACAAAAACGGCGAGGTTGCCTACCTTGATGTAGAGGCTCCCTTCGGTCCCGACTGCATTCTGGAGATGGCGGAATGGGTTAAACAAAATCCACCGCCCGGAAAATATACGGTTCCAGAACTAGGTCTTAATAATGTTTCCTTCTATGAGGTTTTAATTTCCTGTTATCGAAGGGTTAAAGAGGAGTTTGAGAAAACTAAAACAGCCCCTCCTTCCGAAGCTTTTCCTCATAGTCGTCCTTAAAGTCTATATCTTTATCCAGTTCGTTAAGTCTTTGTTCGTCCAAAGTATCACCTAAAACAAGTCTGTAAGCCTTTTTCAAAAGTTCCTTTTTAACGGATTCGGGAAAATCCAAGGACAACAATTCCAATATAGTTTTCGTCTGCTTTTCTGTATCCAACGGAGTAAATTCCTTGGGATATTCTATCCAGCCCTTAAATTCTTCGCCTTCCCATTTGCAAACCAAATCCGCTATCCTGTATTCCAGATTTTCAAGCCCGCGGGAAAAGTTGGAAAGCATCTTCGTAAAGTCAAGGTAGTCGTATTCTTTTGCCACTCCAGACTTTTGAACGCCTCCTTTGAAAGCCATATTCGCCAATTCGTAGGCTTGTTCTATAAGGAATTTGAGTTTTTCCAGGTGTTGTTGTGCCGGTTCGGGAGGCGGAGCGATAAACTCGGGTTTGGCACTGCCCTGAGGGGTATAGGCAATAGCATTTTCGGTTCCTATTACTATAGGTTCCTTGGAAAGTCTTTCTATGTCCGCCTCGACCGCTACCGGGAAAGTGAATAGGGGGAAGCTGGTATCCCTTAGCATTGAGCGAAGCTCCGACAGGGTGTTATAAATGGCTTTCTGTATTTGGGCTATTTCTAAAATGAAGGGAACGCCCACTATTTCGCCGGGAATGTCGTTAGGGATAGGAGAATAGGGGATAACGGGCACAACTCCTAAATTGTGCTCTCCTTGTTGGGTCTTGTTTTCCCCCATCGGGTCGGTTGAAATAAACCAGCCGTTTCGGGTGTAAGTTCTGTAAAGCACTTGCACTTGCGGAGAATTAGGTTGTGCGGGCTCCTTAAAAGTTATAGACTCCAATCTTCCGTAAGGGTCCAGCCGGTATGCCTGCAAATGAAAAGGGAGCCTTAGGGCTACATAAGGGTAAGCTTCTAATTCCTCTTTTTGGAGAGCGGTTTCAACCTCTTCATTCGGGGCGTCAACGATAACAAATACGGTCCCAAAAACCAGCCCGAGGCGGAATATCCTTTCCATCAGCTGGTCTATGTCGGTTCCGTTTTTATCTGTGTTTTCCATAAAGCGCTGGTATGCAGAGCTTTCAACCTTCCGAATGGGGGACTTTCTAAAGACATGCCCTACGATGGAGTTAACTATCTTTTTGGTTAGATTGATGTTTACCGCAAGTCTGCGACGGATTTGAATCCTTTCGTCGGTTTCGCGGGGGAAGGGTTCTATATAGGAACCGTCTAAAAATCCTCCGGTCCCGAGGTAGGCATCCAGTAGGAACTTATAATCTATACGCATCATAGCCACCTCAATTTAAGGAATTTGAAAAGACCCGACTTTTCCAGACTTTTGGAGGCAAAAATCGCTAAAGCGATAGCCCAAAAGCGGTCTGCGTGGCTGTCTTTGGTAGAACCCTCTATTTTGACATTTCCCGAAGGGGTTAGAGTTTTCCTTACCGAATGCAGGTCCTCTCTAAGGTCCGGGTCTTCCGGTATCCTTATAAGGCGGTCTTGGAATTTAATCCTCATAAGTTCCGCAAGTTCCTCTTTTACCTTGGCGGTAAAGTAAACGGGCTCTATCTTTGAACCCCACTTTTGTTTCAGCTCCTCCGCTAACTGCATACCTATTCCCGTTTCGTCTGTAGCCAGCCTACGGGCGTATTGAGCGTAGTGGTCTATAATTGCGAATTGCTCTTTAAAGGTTTTGTTTTTGAGAATCTCCAACCGCCTTAGGTAGAGAATGTCTCCCAGCTTTTCTAAGACCGCTATAACGGTCAGGTCATTTCGGCGGGCAACGTCCACCCCGATGTAAAGGTCTCCTACTACCTTATTTAGGTTATTAATAAGGATTTCCTCTTTGGGAAGCTCACACGCCTGTATCCACTCGTAGGGAAGAATCGCATCCAATTGGTCTATAAACTCAACGAGGTATTCGGTTCTCCACGCGGTTTCGGACTTTATACCAGCTCTGAGTTCTTCTATGTCTATGTCTAAACCTTTCTCTACCGCCTCGTAGATGTTTAAGCTATATCGGAACCACTTGGGGTTATCCTCCGCGATACTCCAAAGGTAGTAGAAAAGGTCGTTTTTCCCGTTCGGGGTAGAAATAGCCACCAGCTTAAAGTCCCTTTTGCGGGTGATTATCGGGAAGACCGCCCGGTAAATTTCTTCCCATTGGGGACCGAAATAGGCGACCTCGTCCAAAATTACATCACCGGAGAAGCCTCTAATACCGTCGGGATTTGCCGGCAGAGCTACAATTTGAGAGCCGTTAGGGAAAACGACTTCCAACTTCTTAAGTTCCGCATCCTCAAAAAACTTAATCCCCGTTAGCTTCAAAGCCTTAACGTGAAACTTAACTTTGTCCACAAAAAGTTTTGATTGCCTTTCGGTAGGTGAAACGACTACGATGGTGTGGTTTGGCTTTTCCATCGCCCTAAGGGTAGCCCAATAGGAGACAACGAAGCTTTTACCGGTTTGTCTCGCCATCTTAATAACGCTGTATTTGTGGGTTTCTATACCCTTAACGATTTCTTGCTGGTAAGGTAGCAAAATAGGTTGAGGCTTAAGCACCGTAGATTTCCCTGATTTTCTTGATGATTTCCGCATCTACTTTGCCCTCCTCTGCGCCTTTTTCTAAAACTTCCAAGGCTTTCTTTTCCCGTTCTTCCCTAATCTTTTGGAGGTCGGATAAAGTTTTGGAAAGCCTTTGAACCGCCAAAATTAGCTCCTCGGGAGTTTCAAAGTCCATTGCCTCTATGTCCTTTACAAACTTAAAGAGTCGGTTGGCTAAGATGGTGGCTATTCCCTCCATTACATCGGTAGCGGGATTTTCTTTGAGCGTGTCTATTAAAGCCTTTGTCTCCTCATAAATCTTCTTAAACTCTTCGGCGGTCTCAGCATAAGACTTATAAGCGCGATGGATTGCGGACTTAGAAATGTCGTAGCCTTCCGCCCTTAAAATGCTCTCTATTTCCTTAAAGGATTTCTTTTCGGTCTCGTAGAGGTAAACAATGCGGTTTATCAAATCGTATAATTGCGCCTTTTTCCGCTTTGGCATCAGTCGTCCTCCGGGAGGATTATTCCGTCGTCGGAGATAGTGCCCTCCAAAAGGTCTATGCCTTTGGCGGTTGCCTTGTAGAAAATCAACTTCTTCCTTCTATAAACGGGGTGTTGTTTTTCTTTGCGTTCTACGTAGCCTTTGTCCACCAAGTAAGCTAAGGCTTGTCTTATATCCCTATCCCTGTAGTATTGGTAAAAAGTTCCAATCACGTTGAGCTCTTCAACTTCTTGAGGGTAAACTTTTCGGAGAAAGTCAAGGATAAAACCTCTAAGTTCCTTCATTGTCGTTCCCCCTTTTGGTTTCCTTAAGAAAAGCCGTTAAGGTTGCATCCTTTAATGCGTTTGCCAAGGCAAGAATTAAGCGTTCTATCTTGTCGTCAAGGCGATTGATTTCGGTTCTCCACCCCGAAATGTCCCTGTAATATTCCTCACGGGAAACCGTATCGTCTTTAAGAGCGTCCAGCTTAGCCTCTATCTTTTCAAGCTTCTTTTCTTGGCGGTATACGAAGAAAGCCATAACCGCAACGATGGCTACCCATCCGCCTTCCTGAATAATCTTGAAAAGGGCTACGTATTCCATTACTTACATTCCTCCAAAAGGGCAAGAAAGTGCCTTAGGGGAATAACCACGAGGGGTTCTTTCCTGTCCGCCTTTACAATCAGCGTGTCCGCACCGTCAAACCAGTTGTAAATAGCTATGGATTTACGGGCTTTTAGTTGCACGTCGCCGAGCCCTTCTATGTAGAGGTCTCCTTTCCCCTTGGAAGCAGGAGAACGCACAACTTTAAAACCCGCCTCTTCAAACTTTTTCAGAACTTCTCTTTCAAACCTATATCCCTTTTTGTATGGGTGTTTAAGGGGCATTACAACCTAAAGTAGAAAATAGCTTGCAACTAAAGGGGAAGCAGTTCCTCAACCATAGTATCCATCAAAGGTTTTAATGTTCTTAACAGCCTCAAAAGGTATTCTTACCTTAAAGTCAATTTCACCCTCATAGTATGGGTGGTTTCTTTGGATGTTTATAAGCCCTATGGTGCCTAAAAAGATTTCGCAATTTCCAAATGTTGAATTTTGGAAGAGAAACATATTTAAGTCGTGGAAAAGGTTTAAGAACTCGTTTAAACCTGCTTCTTCGTCCTTTTCGGAAACTTTGACTCCGAACCAAAGCGCAACTTCCATTTGGAAGAATTCTTCCCCGTAGGTGAATTTCACAGGGATAAGAGAAGCAAAAGGATAATCGCTCTGTCCGGGAGGAGTTTTCTTGCCTATGAAGACCTTGAGGTTCGGAAAATCTTTCTGAAGCTTCCTTTGTAAATCCTTTAACACTTGAAACCACATTTAACCTCTTTGAATTCTAAACACTCCAAAAGAATTCCCCGTTAAGGTTGAAATTCCTAAAACTTCCGGCGTTAGTTGGTTTTCCAGTTCCTTAAGGAGTTTGGCAAATTGGTCCGCTTTTTCCTTATAAGGGCTTTCTTCATTCCGATAGCTGTAGAGGTAACATTTATAGAGGGTATATGTTTTCGCTAATTCCTTTAGGTGTTTATTGGTAGGGTCTACCTTTGCAGGGTCTATACCTCTGGCTCTTAAAAGTCTCTCTATGTAGCTGTTAGCTTCATCTATGCATTGGGGGCGAACTTCAACGTCGGTTTCCTCAAAATCCGCTATGGTTACAAATTCCATCGCTTACCCCCTACATTTGCTGTTGTAGAGCTTTAAAGCTTTTTTCAGAATTTCTTTATCCCCGTGTATGCGGGCTAAAACGATGGCGCTCCACAACCTTGCACACGAAATTTCTCCGGTGTGGGTCTTATAGGGATAACGCCTATTTTTGGGGTCTAAAAAGTAATCCGCCGGAGCTTCCTTTCTCCATTTTGCGGACTTCCACCAGTCGGGAGGTAAACCCATGTTTTACTCCTCTCTATTTCCGAAAACTCGTTCATAGATGATTCGCTTAAACTCCTTGTAAGCTTCGGTTTGGGCGTAGTCTGTATAGAACCAGGGGCGGGGAGAAATTCCCGGATGAACCGCCTTTTTGCGGAAAATGTAACCTCCCTCGGTGGGTATCTTTAGAGCTTTTCTTTTCTTAGGGAAAATTACGTAAGGTCCTTTTGTTCCGAACTCAAGGAAATAGCCGTATTTAACGGTATCCCCCGCTCCTAACACTTCCACTGCAAAAAGTCCTTTGGGGCGCCAATGAACACTTTGGAGTAACTCTCCCGTTTTCGGTTTAAAAGGTTTCTCCTTTTCTACATATTCCTTTACCGCCTCTACATAACGCCGTCCCGCCCCTCTAACCGCCAAAGCTACCGACTTTTTAAAAAGCTTGGCGATTTTCTCTATGTCAAAATCGGCTTCGAATTTAACCTCAAACATGTCAGTTAAAAAGGGAGGAGGGATTAATCAACCTTTACGTTATTAATTCTGGCAACCGCATAAGGAGACATTACGGTGAGACCGCAATACCACCTAAAGCGGTAACGGGTTGCGTCTTTATCGGGAGCCTGTCCGATTTCCTGATAGGAAATACCGGCGGTAGAACCCCCGTAGAGCCCGGTCACCCCTTCACCCTCTCCAAACTTAAGAGCAAGTATAGGAGTGACTTTGTTTCCACTGCCATCTGTTTCTACGGGGAGATATTCCGATTGAAGGATAGGGATACCGTCGTATGACAATACGGGTTTTCCGAAATTAGGTTGTTGAACCATAAAGGCGGTAGTCCCTCCCGTGGTTTTTCTCAATAGGTCTTTAAAGGCTATATAAGCCTTGGGATGCATCACAATGGCATCTGCCCCCATTTTCATCAGAGCGAGGAGCTCATCCAGCATGGAGAAAGAAAGCTCGTTAGCTCCTGTATCTACGGTTCTCTCTATTCCCAGTCCTTCTATCTCATTGATTCTTTTCAAAAGCCCGTTAAACGAGTTAGGGTCTTTACTTTCGTCTCCTACATACATTGTTTTCTTATAGAGGCGCCCCATAGCCTTAATTTCACCTTCGATAATCGCACCGATATCCGCACCCATAACCTCTCTGGCGTAGTTGGGAATGTCTATGTCCCTTGCTATTACTTTCACGGTTTCGGTGAATTGCCTAAGGGTTCTTCCCGAAGATTGGGGGATAGTTCCATCCGGAGCAACGAAGGTAGCTTCAGGGAGACTGTCTTCCCAAGTTACAGTCAATCCGGCTCCTCTAACCTGTCTGAAGGGAAGGAGTTTAAAAACTTCATCGGTTTCTACGATGACGGCAATAACCGCCTGAACGAGCTCGTCCTGAACCAACTTACTAAGTTCTTGAAGGACACCCATAACCTACCTCCTTACTTGCCGAATTTTTCCGCAAAGATTTCCCTAGGCGACTTCTGCTTCTTAGGTTCTCCCGCTATAGGAGGAGGATTGGAACCTTTCCTGGTGGGGACTTTCTTTAAATACGGCTTCTTCTCTAAGAGTTCTTTTACCGCTTCCTCTACTGGTTTGCCATCTATCAGAACCTTTCCATCTTCGGAAATCTGGGCTTTCCCTTTGAGGAAAATGTAAACCGCTTCGGGGTCTACAGCTTCTTTAGCCGCGGAAATTATAGAGTTCCTTATCTTTTCCTCGTAGTATTTCTGTTTAAAAGTTTCAAGTTCCTTTAGCTTTCGTTTAACTTCGTCCTCTTCTTCCTTGGTGTCCTCGGGAGATTTCTTTAGAGCTTCTAACTCTTTTTTAAGGGCCTGAATTTCCTCCATAAGTTTCCCGATTTCTACGGTTTGCTCCTGTGGATTCGGGATTTGCTTATTTTCTTGGGGTTGTTCTTCAATTCGCTCTTCAGGCTTTTGGGGTTCTTTTTCAGGCATAGCTTTAAGATGTAGTCGTAGGTTGGCGGATTTTGGGGAAATAATTCCTTATGGCGGATAGAGTATATCTGCGTCGGCAAATCCAGATATTCCGCTATCTCGCGAAGTTCCTTTAGAACTTCCCGAAAAGCGTCATACATTATGGAGAATAATATCTCCTGAAATGAGAAGAATTCTTTGGATACTGCCTATTTTGGTAGGAGGGTTTATCCTATCGTGTTCGGAAAAGGAAAGTGCTCCTCCTAAAGGGGAAACTACGGCTAAAGAAGTCCCAGCGAAACCCCAACCAACACTTACCTTAGACCAAGCTAACAAAAAACTATCAGAATTCTTTCTTTATACCGGAAAACTTTCTCTCAAAAATGGAACCGCTGTTTTGGAAATTTGGAACCCGCTCCAAGCGAAAACTGTATCTCCTTCCACCATACTGGAAGGTTTATATAAAACCGTTAAGGTCTACTGCGATACCAACCTAAACACTCCCAAGTTAGATTTAAAGGTCTATTACAATTTGAACGGCGAGAAGGACTTACTATTTGAGGTTAAGGGCTACAAAACGATATTCTGTAATGCCGTTAAAAACGCCGAAAAGCAACAAATCCCCGAAGCTTTAAAAGGCGCTATTTTGCTAAATGTGTTGAGAAATACAGAAATGAAAGTAGGAAACCAGGAATGGCTTAACGAATTTTGTAAAGATAACAGAATAGAGGCTTTCTGCCACCACTTAGGTTTTTAACAACCTTTCCCTCTTCAATCTCTTCCTCACATCTTCCTCTTTAGGGAACTCTTGCATTAATGTTCTCTCCTCAAGTCGGGACCAGATAGCACCCGATAACATTTTGCGAAGTTCCTCCAAGGAACTATTTGAGGTTAAGAAAATGAACGCGCCCCTATTGTAGAGCTGGAAAAGAATTTCCTCCAATAGTTGGAATTTCCACTCCGGTAGAGAGACATTTATGTCGTCCAACAACACCGCGTCGTAGATATCCAGCCTTGACTTTATCTCTTCGTTTGAAAGTTCCGTAAAGGGTATATATACCGGCTGGTGAATCCGTTGAAGCTTAAGGAGAACCGCTATTGCCTTTATGAGAGCGTGGGTCTTCCCTATCCCGGGAGCGCCTGCGAAAACCAGTCCAAACCCCTCTTTCCAAAAACCTTTTCTTAAATATCCGTTAACTACCTTCACCGGTTTGGTGTCTATCTCCCTATTAAGGTTATTAAGAACAGAAAGAGGAAACCCCGCTTGGGTGAGCATTTCCCTTATTCGTTTCCCGTCGCGGGGTTTGGGAATAAACCTTCCACCGCGCGAGGTAAATACCCAAAAACCTTCCTCTACTTCCAATATACTTCTATATTCAAGCCCCGCCTTTTTGAGCACCTTTTCTAATTCCTCTTTAGTCCTCGCTAACATCCTCAAACCCCCTTAAAAGTTTTTCGAGTTCGGCTTCAAAATCCTCCTTTTGGATTTCTCGGTCGTAGGCTCCCCACCGGCGGGTTCTCGTTATTTCCTCCTCCTTTAGTTGTTTCCAGCGGGATAACACCTTTCGGAAGTTGAAAATTCCTCTATCCCATAGGAGTTTTCTTCGCTCCCACTTTAACCTCTTTTCGTCTGCATTCTTAAACTCCAAATACTCCTCTTTTAGGCGGTTTTCGTCGCCGCCATAAATCTCAAGGAGCTCCTTTAGGTTTTTGGCTATCGCTCCGTTGGCTACTTTTGGAGAGTGCCTCAAATACTCCGGTGGGTTATTGTTCCAAACTTTGAGATACCACGATAGGAGACCCTGTATCTGCTTTCCATTCCCTTTTTGGGGTTTCTCCCTTTCCTCTACCTTCGCTTTGAGTTTCTCCCTCAAATTAGCTAACCTCACAAGGGCTTCCCGCCTATCGGAAGTTTTGGGAGAAAGAAAGAGGGAATAGATTTTGTCTATTTCCTTATATATGGTTTTAATACGCATTTCTTTTCCTCCTTTTGTTTTCCTTACAGCACTACACGGTGCGGTGCCCGTGCTAAACATAGCGTTGGCCTGCCAACGCTAAGCCCTACCCAGCAAAACCGATGCCATACATAACTAGACCACACCCGGGCACTGCTTAGCTTTGCCACGCAAAAGCAAAAGAAGAAAAGGAACCGATACTGTGCCATGCCCTGCCTAACGATGCCACCGCTTAACCTAACTGGGCAAAGCTTTGGCAAAACACAGCACAACACCGCCTACACTTCACAAAGCGAGGCGAAGCTGTTACTCCGCTACACTCAACAAGGCTCTTGCTTCACAGGGCAACACATAGAATCGCCTCGCCACTGCAAAACTACGCCCAACTTTTGCTTTGCCCCGCCAAACATTACCACACCCACACCGAGCCACACCGCACAGAAAGGTACGGCACATTACTCAACTTTTGCGAACTCCACAACCTCAAACCGTCCAAATCCCGCATTCCTCCATTGCAATAATCCTTCCTGTTCGCCTGCTATAACCAACAGCTCAAGAACTTTCTCCTCGGTGAATGGATGCAGTTCGCC
>Ga0256836_1000400_pt1 | contig 23548 bp, 27 predicted proteins | sample 4561380metaG_FD_185974 | JGI IMG/M metagenome (GOLD analysis project Ga0256836, IMG submission 185974) | Hydrothermal vent microbial communities from Guaymas Basin, Mexico - 4561-380 | ecosystem: Environmental > Aquatic > Marine > Hydrothermal vents | place: Mexico: Guaymas Basin | collected...
GCCAAAATCGGTGTTTATGAGCCTATTCATGGTTCTGCACCAGATATTGCAGGCCAAGGTATTGCCAATCCTATCGCTACTATTTCAAGTGCTTCTATGATGTTACGTTATGCACTTAATGAAAATGTAGCAGCAGATAAAATTGATGCAGCTGTTAAACGTGCACTGAGTGAAGGTTATAGAACCGGAGACTTGGCACAATTTGATGCAAAAGAGATCTGTTCAACCAGTGAAATGGGTTCAATTATTGCGAACTATATAGAAAAATAGGGTTTAACATTTATGCAGACGCTTACACTTGCCAATATTTACGAACTTCAGGGATTAAAAGAGGAAGCTTTAGAAATCTATAAAGAGATTTTAAAAAAAGATCCAAATAATTCTGAAGCGAAAATTGCTATTAGGCGTCTCTCAGGTATGAGAAAAAAGTTTCTAAATGTAAATACACAGATGAAAGAGTACTTCTTAAAAATGGATACTGAGGTAGAGTTTAAAGAGTTTGAAAGGTGGTTGTTAAAAGCATGGAATTAAAAGATGTAATACTCTCAACATTGGCTGAGATGGAAGAAGGTACGCCGCTGGAGAATTTGGAAGTAGAAACAGAAACTGAATCTGTAGAGAAAAAGAAGCTCCAACAAGATGAGATTATTGAAGTGCAGGATGAGCAGCTAAACGCAACGGATAGCGAGCTTATCTACCTAAACTCTATAAGAGAGAGACTTTTAGTTCTTTTTGAAGGTTTTCAAGCACCAAACAACTCAAATATCGAAGCAAAAGTTGATATGACGCTGAATTTTTTAGAGTACACTTTGGCTACGATAGATGAGAGAGTTGAAAAGTTAGAGAGAGGAAATATTTAATGGCTCAGTACAGAGTGCTTATAGATGCAAATGATGAAAAAGGGCTTGTCCATAAAATTTCTAGTGTTTTTTATAATTATGACTTGAATATTCTCTCAAACAGTGAATTTGTTGATAAAGAGAGCAATAAGTTTTTTATGCGAAGTGTTGTAGACGGTGATGTAAACAAGAGTCAACTGACAGATGACCTAGTTACTTTGTTACCTCAAAATTCAAGTATTAAAATTATTGAACCAAAAAAGAAAAATATCATTATTATGGCGACCAAAGAGATGCATGCTCTTGGTGATATTTTAATTCGCCATGAGGCGGGAGAGCTTGAAGCAAATATTTTAGCTGTTATATCAAACTATGATGAGCTTGAGTCTTTGGTAGGTAAGTTTGGTATTGACTATATTACGATTTCGCATGAGGGACTTGAGAGGTCTGAACATGAGACAAAGATAATTGAGACGATTAATGAGTTTGAAGATGTAGACTATATTGTACTTGCAAAATATATGCGTATTTTAACACCTCGTTTTGTTGCTGCGTTTGAAGATAAAATCATCAATATTCATCACTCTTTTCTTCCTGCATTTATAGGTGCAAATCCTTATAAGCAAGCTTATGACAGAGGTGTAAAAATCATCGGTGCTACTGCACATTTTGTAAATAACAATCTTGATGAAGGGCCGATTATCGCTCAGGAAGTCATTCATGTAAATCATGCATACGGATGGAGAGATATGCAGCGTTCGGGTAAAGATGTGGAGAAGGTTGTCCTCTCTCGTGCTTTGAAACTTGCACTTGAAGACAGGATCTTTGTGTATGCAAATAGAACGGTAATCTTTTAAAATGTCTTTTAATTTAGTGTTGGTACATCCTCAAATTCCAAATAACACTGGTGCAATCGGTCGTTTATGTGTAAACGCAGGTGCCTCTTTGCATCTTATCAAACCTATTGGTTTTGATATAGATGAAAAAGCAGTGCGTCGTGCAGGACTTGATTATTGGGATAAACTGGATCTGCATGTCTGGGAAAACATTGATGAGTTTTTTGAAAAAAATACAATTACCGACAATGCCTATTTTGCTACAACGAAAACGGATAAACCATACTTCGAGGCTGCGTTTAAAGAGGGTGATTTTATATTTTTTGGAAGTGAAACAAAAGGAATTCCTGAAGATATTTTACAAAGATATAAAGCGCAAAATATTACTATTCCTATGACAAAAGAGGGAAGAAGTCTGAATCTTGCCATTAGTACGGGTATAGTTCTATATGATGCTATACGACAAAATTACACTACATTTGATAAGGTATAAGATATGAACTCTTTTGTTGACACTATAATGCTCGTTCTTTTTCTTCTTTTTATGGTTTTTATATTTGGCGGATACCATAAAACAAAATCACAGCAAAGAGAAAAAGAGAGGGAAAAAAGAGAAAAAAGGGAAAAGAAAAACTCTTAAAAGATTTTTTCTGCCCATATCTCTAGAGTATTTTCAAACTTTTCAAAAAAACTTTCTGCGTTTTTAATTACAACTGACATTGTCTACCCCTTTTTTAAATCTGAATAATTATTGCAATTTTTCTTCATCTTAATAAAAAATATTGCAAAATGACAAATATATTTTGACATTTGTATTGAAAACAAGTATAATTTGACATATTTATAGAAAAAAGGGGTTAAAATGAACAGTTTTGTTGATATAGTAGAAGAGATTAAAAGCATTATATCCGGTGAAGTGGCTCCCAAAAAAGTTTTTGATAAAGATGTGGCAGCTGCACTTGGCATTTCTCAGATGAATTTTGCAACAATGAAAAAAAGGGACAAGATACCTTTTAATGAGTTGTTGGACTTTTGTGCTAAACGCAGTATATCCATCAATTGGCTTTTATATGGTCAATCTCCTGAGAGTTTGGTAGAAGCAACAAATAAATTTTATATGGTTAAATACTTTAGTGATATAAATGCAAGTGCAGGTGGTGGAAGTGATGTTGAATTTGAAGAGATACAAGAGCTTGAAATTCCGGAGCAGTTTGTTTTTATGCTTGGTGGCGAAAAGGAGTTGAAAAATATAGAAGCCATTAATGTTTCAGGTGATTCTATGGAACCTACATTTAGCTATAATGATATTGTATTTATCAATAGAAATAAAACTGATATCAACCGTGGTGGAATTTTTACAATTCGTACCGAAGCGGGACTCTTTATAAAACGTGTGCATAAGCGTATAGACGGAAAGTTGGATATCATTTCAGATAATTCTGTTTATGATACACAAACATTGGCGCCAGATGACATTGAAATTGTCGGTCGTGTTGTAAGTCGATTTGGTGATGTTGACTAAAAAGGGGATTCGTTGCAATATCTTTATATTATAATCTTAGGACTCTTTATCTCTGCCTGTAGTACAACAAATGGTGTCCATGTTGAAAGGGTTGCTGATTTAGATGAAGTCTCACAAAATGTTCAAAGCTATACAAAGGGGATAGATGAAGGCTATATTTCAACTATAGATAGATATAAAGATAACTATTTTAGACCTTGGAATATTGAAAAAATCCAAGCCCCACTTGAAGAGGCTATGTGGGCATATAATGTTTTTACTCCCCAAAAGAGTTATGGTGAAAATTTACAAAAAATAAGAGAGGGCTTTTTTGATAAGATGTTGGATAACTCTAATTTTAACGCGTATGGCACACTCAATAGAGCTGCCTTAACACTCAGGCATCTTAATTTAAGAGCTTTTCCTACATATCGACCTCTTCTTAAAAATCCAGAACTAGCCGGTGAAGGTTTCCCTTTTGATTATTTACAAAATTCTACCATTGAGGCAAATAAACCTATCTTGGTTTCTCACTACTCCAAAGACAGGGCATGGGCTTTTGTTGAGTCAAGTTTTGCTCATGGCTGGGTGGATAGCAGAGATATTGTTTATATCTCTAAAAAATATAGAGATATATGGCAAAAAGTCCAGCAGGTATTTTTTTTAAAAGATAATCTACCTCTTTATGACAAGAAAAATAATTTTTTATTTCAATCTCATATAGGGATGATGTTACCTCTTATTGATAGTAACCAAACAGATAATACTTTTTTGAGTGTTGGTAAGTATTGTAATAATAAAGCATACTTTCACAGTTCTGTACTCTCTACAAATGAGACGCATCGTGGCTTACTAGCATTTAATGCAAAAAATATAAATACGATCATAGAAGAGTTGCAAAAAGTGAACTATGGTTGGGGAGGGATGTATGGTCAAAGGGATTGTTCTTCAACCTTGAGAGACTTTTTTGCACCTTTTGGCGTATGGTTGCCGCGTAACTCTTATAAACAGAGCAACATAGGTAGAGTAATATCACTACAGACAATGAGTGATAAACAAAAGCTTGAGACGATTAAAAAGTATGGTGTTGCATTTAGAACACTCTTATACAAGCAAGGGCATATCGTTTTATATGCAGGAACGATAAATAACAAAGTGATAGTTTTTCAAAATTTATGGGGGATAAAAACTCTTAAAAATAGTAAAGCAGGACGTTTTATTATAGGGAGAACAATATTTAGTACCTTAGAAGTTGGTAAAAACTTAAAATATTATGATGAGAGTGCTTCATTATTGAAAAATTTAAAAAGTATGAATATTATCGGAGAGTGAAAGTTACAATCAGACTCTTATAAGAAGAGCCTGAAAAAGGTTAGTGAAGGTCTGCGTTTAGTTTGATCTCTCTAGTCGAACGAGATACTGTGATCTCACCAGTCATAGAGTTTTGTCTAAAGTGAAGACCACTTAAAAATGAGAGTTGTTTTGCTTTGAAGATTTCACCTTGCATATTTGCATTAGTATTTACTTCCATAATTTTTTTCAACTCTTGAGGATAAATCGCAACTTTTGTACCCTCTAAAATAGCAAGACCTGCATCGATGATACATCCGTCACCTAAAGGAATACCACAAACAGAGTTTGCACCTAAAAGACAGTTTTTACCTACAGAGATAGGATTACCGTCAGTTCCGCTGAGTACACCAAGGATGGAAGCTCCCCCTCCGACATCAGAACCGTCACCAACGATAGCAGATGAACTAATGCGACCTTCTACCATAACACTTCCTGTAGTTCCTGCATTGAAGTTAATGTAAGAAGCGCCCGGCATTACTGTAGTTCCTGCTGCTAGTTGTGCACCAAAACGTACTTTTGAAGTATCTAAGATACGAGTATTGTCTGCTGGAATGATGTGTTGTAAAAATCTTGGGAATTTATCTACAAAATCAATATGAGGATATTCATTTGCCAGTTTGAGTTCAATTTCAAACTCTCTAAGGTAGTCAAGTTCTATTGGCTGACCGTTTGACCATGCAACATTTGGAAGTGCACCAAAAGCACCATTGAGGTTAAGTTCGCGAAGACCTACTTTTGCAAGTGAAATAGCGTAAAGTTTCAAGTATGTTGCTTCTACTGACTGACAAGGACCATCTTCAAAAAGGAAACATACTTTAAATTCTCCCTCTAATGAACCATTGTTGATGATTTGAGAGTAGAGTGCAGATATAACTTGAATATTTTTGTGCGCATTACCATGTGCTTCATCAGAGTATGGTGTAAAAGCATTGAGACAGCTTCTTAAAAAGTCAAGGTTTATGTTGCAAACAACTTCGTTTTGAGTAAAGTCCACTTCGATACCTTGCTCAGCAAGTGCACGGATAAAAATAGCAGCACTGCCGAAGTTCTCATCCCAGTTAATAAGAGGGTATGTTGCTTGAAGTGCTTTATCTACATTTAACTGTCCTAAATCAACTCTAGCAATACCAAAAGCCAAAGGGTCTTTGTATCCGGGAGTGTTTGTTTTTATATCTTCTATCAGTGCTTTAAAAGCATCTGTTGTTTGTATGATTTGCATTGAATTCTCGCTTAAGTAATTTTTTGTGTCATTATACTTAAAAACTCCTAATAAGATTTTAAGTACAATCATAAAATATAAAAATAAATTTTAATAAAGTTACAGACAATGAATAAATGGTTAGAACTCCTTAAAAACGATGATTATCTTGGTATAAAAAAGTATATCAGATCAGGTGGTGATTTGTCTGAAACAAATGAGGCCGGTGAGTCTGTTCTTGCCTGTGCTTTACGTGCACAGTGCGATATGGAAACGTTGATGCTTCTGATAGAAAACGGTGCAGATATTTTTGATTTTGATGATGAGGGCGTGAGTGTTTTTGATATGGCCGTGACATATGACAATAAAGAGATGATAAATTATCTGATAGAGCAGGGTAAAGATGTCAATAAAACAACGAGAAAAAGCGGATTTACAGCTTTGATGGCTGCTGCTTGTTATGGCAGAGTAGAGATCGCACAAATTCTACTCGAAAGCGGAGCAAACAAAGATGCAAAAGATATGAAAGGTTTTACAGCCCTTGATTTTGCACGAAAAATGAATAAAAAAAGCATTCTTACTCTTTTAGATTATGATGAAAGTGCTCCACAAAACAGAGATTATGCACGTTAACTGTTAGTCGAAAAATTTCCCTTGATTTGAGTGGTCAAGCGGTTTCCTCTTCTCTTTTGCGAGCCAATCCTGTAAGAGAGACTCTATAACCTTGCTCAAACTCATTTTGTATCTGTTGCGTGAGTATTTCATAGCATCATCCCATGTTGCTTTATCTATTAACAAACTTCTTGTTACTTCATCTTTTGGTTTCAATATTACTCTTTTATTTTATAGTTTAAATGTGTAGTGCTGTTCTTTTTCCTGCAGATTTTCATCTGTCGCAGACGAGAGATTTATTCGATACACTATATATATGAGTCCAAAAAGCAATAAAAGTACCAACAACCACATTAGCATAAAAAACTCCTCTTTTGTGTTTCATATAAAAGAAGATCGGCATAATAGAAATTATGTTAATGTATAGGGAATTTTTTTTCTTTGTAGCTCATCTATAAATTTTTGAAAATAAAAAAGCACCTCTTTTTTATCCTCTCCTGCAAGTGAAAGTTCGACATTTGGTTTTGAATCTATAAAAATAGGTAAAGAGGAGAGCTCAATATGCTTAGGAAGCTCTTGCATTACAGAGATAAGAGTATTTTCACTTGTTTTTGCTTTGAGTGTATAGCGATATTTTTTATTTGATTTATTAAAGTATTTTTTAATAACATCTCTCAGCATCGGATGTGCCATAGATGGAAAACCCGGTACGAAAAAAAATCTCTCATCAAGGGAAAATCCGGACATATTGTTCACAGGGTTGTGTAGCAGTGCTGCGTTTGGAGGCAAGTCAGCCATATGTATTCTGTGTGGATAGGCCTCTTGTGCAAATTTATCTATAATATCTTGTTTAAATTGTTTATTTGTAACTAATGGAGAGTCCCTAAAGACTTCAGCAGCTATTTTACGTGTTAAATCATCAGGAGTTGAGCCAATACCACCAAATGAGAACATTACTGCGTTTGGGTCCTCTTTTATCATCTTATATGTACGTTTCATAAGTGCCGTATCATCTTTAATTATAAATGAGGCAAAGAGCTCGTGTCCATATTTTTGAAGTTCATTTTTTAAAAATTCAAAATGTTTATCTGTTCGGCGCCCGTTGAGGATCTCTGTTCCAATTATTACTGCATAAAAATTCATAAATCACACTTTTTTATTTAATTATAGTATTATTACACAAATAATAAACTAAGGACACAACAATATGTCACAAATAGCAAAACTTGAAGAGTTACTTACAAAAAGTGTTATTCCTGATATCAAGGATAGACTCGATGAGATATTTGAAGAAATTGCCGGTAATAAAGAGGCAACAGAAGATGCAAAAGAGGAGATAGAAGAGCTCCGTGAATTTAAAGCTGACCTGGAAGATGTTTTAGAAGATATTAAAAATGGAGATATCGATGAAGCAGAAGCAAAAGAGCTTGTAGAAGATATCTTGGCAGCACAAGAGTGCGAAGATGAAGAGGATTTTGGTTTTAAAGAAGAGTAAAAGAGATTTTTATATAATTTCAAAAATTTAAAGGAAAAAAATAATGAGAATAATATTATTAGGAGCTCCAGGTGCAGGAAAAGGTACGCAGGCTCAATTTTTAACAAAAGAGTATAACATCCCTCAAATATCTACGGGAGATATGTTAAGAGCAGCTATAAAAGCAGGTACAGAGATGGGTAAACTTGCAAAAGAGGCTATGGATGCAGGCAAACTTGTAACTGATGAGATTATTATCGGGCTTGTAAAAGACAGAATTGCACAAGATGATTGTAAAAACGGGTATCTTTTAGATGGTTTTCCTCGTACACTTCCTCAAGCTGATGCTGTTACAAACGCAGGTATTGAGATTGATGCCGTGATTGAGATAGATGTTCCTGATGAAGAGATAGTAAAACGTATGTCTGGCCGTCGTGTACACTTGAGTTCTGGAAGAACATACCACATAGTTTACAATCCGCCAAAAGTCGAAGGTAAAGATGATATTACTGGTGAAGATTTGGTACAACGTGATGATGACAAAGAGGATGTGGTACTTGACAGATTAAAAGTGTATCATGAGCAGACTGAACCACTTATAGGATACTATAAAGAGCAAGCTGCTAAAAACAATAAGATCAAATATATCAGAGTTGACGGAACAGCTGATATCAAAGATGTTGAAAAAGCTATTATTTCAGGACTTGAAAAGTAGTAGAAAGAATTGCTATCCTGCGTTTAAACGCAGTGATAGTGTAGTTATATTTTAGACTCTATAAAATGCTGCATTTCTAAAACGATTTCTTCTATCGTTCCTTCTCCCGAAATAACTTTTAAAAGATTTTTTTGTCTGTAAAAATCTCTGATCTCTTTAAGAGGTTCCATATAAACATTCATACGATTGTTAAAAACTTCATTGTTGTCATCGGTACCACGTGCACGTCCGAGAACTCTCTCTCTTGCAGTCTCTTCACTTACTTCTACTTCAATTACAGCTTCAAGCTTAATATCACTGTGGTTTTGTAGGTATTCATCAAGTTTTTTCATCTGCTCAATACTACGAGGATAACCGTCAATGATTACAATATCTGTTTTTGCAGAAGCAATCGCATTAGTAATCGTTTCAATAACAATATCAATGGGAACGATTTCCCCTTTTGAAATGTATTTATCTATCTCTTGTCCGCGTTTACTGCCGGATGCCACTTCTGCGCGAAGCATATCTCCAGTAGAGTAGTGTGAAATATTTTCATTATTTTGTGCTATAAGCTCGGCATCGGTTGTTTTACCAGAGCCGGGAGCTCCGATAATCAAAAAAAGTTTTTTCATAAGATTTTTTTCCTTTGAGAGGACTATTTTACAGCTTGTTCACGTAAGCGGATATGAAGATCTCTTAGCTGTGTGTTGTCAACCTGAGATGGTGCCTGTGTAAGTACACAAGCCGCTTTTTGTGTTTTAGGGAAGGCAATAACATCACGGATGCTAGATTTTTTAGAGATAAGCATCATAAGTCTGTCAAATCCTATTGCAAAACCACCATGTGGAGGAGCACCAAATTTAAGAGCATCAAGTAAGAAACCAAATTTCTCTTGAGCTTCTTCTTCTTCAATACCTAGAAGTTTGAATATCTCTTCTTGTACTTCTTCTTTATGGATACGGATAGATCCACCACCAAGTTCAGTACCGTTTAATACGATATCATAAGCGATAGATTCTATCTCTTCTACATCATCTTTATCTGTATCTTTTGGTTGGGTAAATGGATGGTGAAGTGCTTTTACGCGACCATCTTCAACTTCAAACATTGGAAAATCAACAACCCATACGAATTCGTAAGCATTTTCATCTATAAGGTTCATCTTCTCATGCTCAGCGATAAAGTTTCTAAAACGACCCATATAATCCCATACGGTTTTCTTTTCACCTGCACCAAAGAAGACTACATCACCAACTTGCATATCAAGTCTTTTGATAAGAAGGTCGATATCCTCTTGCTCAAAGAATTTAATAAGAGGCCCTTTGAGTCCGTCTTCTTTCATTTGAAAGTATCCAAGACCGTGTGCACCAAATTTACGGACAAACTCTTCAAAACCTTTCATTTCACGTTTTGAAAATACTAAATCAGCACCAGGAACTTTTAGAGCCTTGATACGGTTTTTGTGTGGTTGTTTTGCAATATTTGTAAAGATTTCATTATCACATCTCTCAAAAATATCAATAACATCAACCATCTCAAGACCATAACGCATATCAGGTTTGTCTGAACCATAAAGTTCCATTGCATCTTTGTGTGTAATACGATTAAACGGAGGTTTTATCTCAATACCACAGGCACCAAACATCGCTTCTAGCAAATCTTCTGCTACTTTGATAACATCCTCTTGATTACAAAAACTCATCTCAACATCTATTTGTGTGAATTCAGGTTGTCTGTCTGCTCTTAGGTCTTCATCACGGAAACATTTCGCGATTTGGAAGTATCTGTCAAAACCGCCAACCATCAAAAGTTGTTTGAAAAGTTGTGGAGATTGAGGCAGAGCATAGAACTCACCGTTATGTACACGAGATGGAACAAGATAATCTCTTGCACCTTCTGGAGTTGATTTTGTAAGTACAGGAGTTTCAACCTCTAAAAAGCCGTTCGCATCAAGAATATTTCTTGCAGCGATAGCCGCTTTTGAGCGAAGACGGAATACTTCATACATATCCGGATCACGAAGTTCTAAATAACGGTACTTTAATCGTGTCTCTTCTCCAACATTCTTATCACCAATTACAAATGGAACAGGAGCAGATTTGTTTTCAATGATAAGTTCGTCAACTACGATCTCTATAGAACCTGTTTTTAGGCGTGGATTTGTTAAGCCTTCTCCACGAAGACGAACTTTTCCTTTTGCAATGAGTACATACTCATCACGGACGCTATTAGCAACTTTATGTGCTTCTTTAGAGTCTTCCGGATCACAAGTAAGCTGGATCAAGCCAGTTTTGTCACGTAAATCTATGAAAATAATTCCGCCATGGTCACGATAGTTATTAGCCCAACCAGTTAGAACAACATCTTCTCCAACATTAGTTTCATTTAAATCTGTACAATAATGAGTTCTCAAAATATAGAGTCCTGTATAAATAATTTTCGCGATTATACCTAAATATAGTATAATTGACAAAATAAATAGATAAATGAGTAATTTTGAAAACAAAAACAATTAAAAAAATTGGTGTTGTATTACGTCCTTCAACTCCTGAGTTAAAAGAACATTTTTATCAACTTGAAAGAATTTTCAATGCTTACAATATTGATGTCCTTTTAGATAGTATAAGTGCAGGGATGATCGGTGTGATGGGTATGGAGTTTGACATACTCTGTAAAAGTACAGATGCCATTGTCACTCTTGGCGGTGACGGTACACTCATATCTGCAGTACGACGCTCTTTTACATATGACATACCTGTTTTTGGTATTTATGCAGGAACACTCGGTTTTTTGGCTGATATAAACTTTGATGAACTTGAACAATTCGTAGCAACACTGGTCTCTGGTGAGTACAGAGTAGATGAGCGATCTATTTTGGAAGCAACATTTACCCAAAATGCCAAAGAGGTTACAATCTATGCTTTTAATGATATCGTTTTGACCCGTCCTTCTGTGTCAAATATGATACACGTAGAGACTTTAGTCGATTCAAAACCATTTAATACCTATTATGGTGATGGTGTCATTGTATCCACTCCAACAGGTTCAACGGCATATAACCTTTCAGCAGGAGGACCTGTACTTTTTCCTCTGACAAATGTTTTTGCACTTACTCCAATCTGCCCTCACTCTTTAACACAGCGACCGGTAGTACTACCGGGAGAGTTTTCTATAGAGATGAAAACACCACAAGATAAAGCACTTGTAATTATAGATGGACAAGACAAACATGAACTTGATATGGGAGAGAGCATACACATTCAATTAGCACAGAAAAAAGTGAAGCTTATTCATAGAAATGAGTTTAATTATTTTGATGTCTTAAAAGAGAAACTTAACTGGGGTGATTAAATCTGTTACCTTATGTTGTATTAATTAAAGTATAATATCACAATTGAAAGTTGTTGTGTCAAAACAGCAGTGTACAAAGGATATTTATGAAAAAAGTAGCATTGGCGGTTGGAGTACTCTCCATTTTAGTATTTCAAGGTTGTGATTTAAGTAAAATTCGTGAACAGATTCGAGAACATCTTGCGTTTGACGACAACAGAACAGAGGTAATACCTATAGATTCAAATATAGATTTGGGATTAGAGGAAGGAATTCTCTATTATGCTGATCCTAAAACAGAGGAAAACGGACTAAACAGAGCTCTGCGCATTGACTGTAACACTATGACATATACAGATGTCGCCGTTGCAGGTAAAAATCCCCACTCCATTGACAGAGCAGGAAAAACAGATAAGTTTTATATGCGTACACAGGATGAATACTCCTTTGATGTTGTAAACTTTAAAGATAACAGTGTAAAAACCATCCAGCTTGAAGATGCAAGCCGTGGTGTTTTAAAACATAAGCCAAGAGCAATCGGTGCTTACAATGATAAGTATAAGATACAGCTGCTCTCAGGTAAAGATATGCCTACTATTGATGTGATTGATGTTAATACAGATACAGTTCTTGCAACACTCGGTGATCAAAATAAAAGCTTTTCTATTACAACAAATGCAGGTACAGCGGCAACAGGTCACTCTATGTGGTTTGATGAGGATCACTTTGGGTTATTAGACAGAGCAAATCGTCTTATACGACTCTATAGAGTAAATGATGATAATGGTACGCTCTCTTTTACACATCTTCAAGACCTAAACTCTACTATGCCTCTTCATGCACTTGAGAGAGTAGAACACTCTACAATTAAAACAGACGGGCATCTCTTTTATGCAATGTCAGATGGTGATGTAAATGCAAACCCTGTGATCGCACCAAGTGTTTATGAAGTTGTATTTAATGATATTAATGAGACACTCTGTATAGCAAATGAAGTTGTTTTCAGTGATAGTGATGAGACAGTTGATTCTGTTAAACCTACAACACATCATGCTGCAATAACGGCAGATAAAAGATATCTTGTAGTTCCTGTTCTTGATGGAAAAGTTTACTTTATAGATCGTGTTACGATGAAATTAAAAGATGTAGCTCAAGCAAAACTGGGGGCTGCACATGTTAATGTCTCAAAAGCAGAAAATATTATCGTTATTACGAACCATTTTAGTGATACACTTACTTTTATAGATGGTACAACACATAAGTTTGTTAAAAATCTGGTAATCAGTGATACAAAGTATGATGCTGCACATAAACATCTGTTGCAACCGCACTTTAGCTATATCAGCCCTGATGGTCGTTACTACTATACATTTGCATCTCAGGATGGAAAATTTGTAAAAGTGGATTTACAGACACTAGAGATAGTTGATACTTTGGTTACTGGCGGTGCACCAGAACAAGCCCACTCATAATTAGATGATTAGGGTTTTTCTTTTTACTCTTGTAGCGCTTACTGCGTTTAACTCACTCTTGCTGGCACAGAGCAAGAGTGAAAATCATGCCATAATTTTGCAATATCATCGTTTTGATGAATCACGATACCCCTCTACTAATATCTCTATGGAACTTTTTGCAAAACAGATGGTATATTTGTATGAGAATGATTATAATGTTTTTCCTCTTTCAAAAGTTGTTAATGCACTTATAAATAAAAAGCAGTTACCACCAAAAACAGTGGTAATTACTATTGATGATGCCTATAAAACAGTTTATACAAAAGCATATCCACTTCTCAAAAAGTATAATTTTTCTTTTACAACATTTGTGAACTCCCTTCCTGTTATTCATAAATCAAAACGTTATATGAGATGGGATGAGATGAGAGAGATGGGAAAAAATGGAGCAGAGTTTGCAAACCATACATATTCTCACCAGTTTTTGGTACGAATGGATGCTGATAAGCCTCAGCAGTATGAAAAAGATGTTACCAAAGAGATACTCAAATGTGAGAACAAACTGGAAAAAGAGCTTGGAAAATACCTTTGCACCAACCCAAAAATGTTAGCATATCCTTTTGGGGAATTTGATGTACGTCTTATGAAAATTATGAAAAAACTGGGTTATGTGGGTATTGCACAAAATTCAGGACCGGTTTCAAGCAGAAGTAATCTTCTGGCGTTAAATAGATTTCCAATGTCGGGAAATTTTGGAAAAATGAGAAGTTTTATCTTAAAACTGCATACACTTCCTTTAGCTGTTATCTCAACTTCCACTGAAGATACAATAGTGACAGAGGAGAATAATCCTCCTCTTTTTCGAATAAAACTCGATAAGAAGTATAGAGATCTGCAGTGTTTTACATCAAATGGCAAAAAGATAGCGATGAAATGGCTCTCCCCTGTAGAAGTAGAGATGCAATCAGAAGTAAAATTAAAATATCCTCGTGACCACTATACTTGTACCTCCATGGCTTCAAAAGGAAGATGGTACTGGTACTCTCATATGTGGGTTGTTTTACAAGATAAATAGTTTATCTTGTAAAAACAGCACTTGCATAGCCTACGACCTTTGTTCTGTCCCCACTTGCATCAGCACTCGTTCTGTAGTCCAGTATTGTAGGTTTTAGCCCTAATGCTTTTGCGGCTATTAGTAGTGCTTCAACTCCGATAATTCCACAAGCTTCACACCCTTCATGCAACTCCTGTGTATTGAGTGTAGCGATGGCTTCAAGACAGATAGAATCCAACTCTTTTGCTTTGTCTATATCATAGTAGTGGCTTAAATCGGTGCTGATAACAACAACGGTATCTTCATCGTTAAGCAGATACTTGATGACCTTTGCAAGGTGTTGAGGAGTCTCTTGACCATACACCAGCTCTACTACTAAGGGATTGCCCAAGTACTCTTTGATAAAAGGCATTTGTACCTCTGTCGAGTGCTCTGAATGTGCATCTGCTTGGAAATGTAAACCAAACTTCTCTATGAGATCATCTACTAAGTTCATATCTATATCAAGAGATCCCATCGGTGTCTCATAGTTGTCAAATCTTGCAACACTTGTACCTTGCAGATAGACACGATGGCTGGGACCGATGACCGCGACTCTTTTTGCATGAGAGTTTTGCAGCAGTCTAAACGCAATGTTAGCGGTAAACGCAGAGTATATATATCCTGCATGAGGTACGATAATAGCACATGGTTTGAGATCTAAGAGAGTTTTATCTTTAATCCCTTCGTCTATTATTTTATTGTAATGTGTGAACATTTTTTGTATCTCTTCTTTACTCGCAGGATAAAATTGCCCTGCAACGGCATCTTTTCTTGTACTCATTTCCATACTCCTTCTATTGCTTTATTACATTTTGGGCAGTGTCCGTCTTTGAGGCTGTTTTGTGTGATACTGTAGCCGGTTCTATCGATTAAGAGAGTGCCGCACTCTGGACAGTATGTATCTCCATGTACAGGAACATTGCCCAGGTAGACATATTCCAGTCCTGCTTCTGTCGCAATTTTTTTAGCACGCTGCAGCGTTTGTAGTTTTGTGGAGGCATGGTCTTGCATCTTGTAATCAGGATGAAAAGCACTCAAGTGCCAAGGAACATGCTTGCCCAACTCATCTGCTATAAACGCAGCCATCTCTTTTAAATCTTTGTCGCTGTCATTATCACCTTCTATTAAAAGTGTAGTCACTTCAACCCAAATTCCTTCTTTAACCATCTTTCTCAGTGTATTTTTGACTGCTTCAAGACCGCCTTTTAAAACTTTTTTATAGTAAGCATCATCCCAGCTTTTTAAGTCAACATTTGCTGCGTCTAGCCAAGATGCCATGTCCTCAACTACCTCCGGCGATTCAAAACCGTTTGTTACGAAGATATTTTTTAAACCTTTTTCTTTTGCGATAAGGCCTATATCTTTTGCATAAGGGTAGAAGATTGTCGGCTCATTATACGTGTAAGCAATGGACGCGGCACCGTTTTCAATGGCTAACTCCACCATTTTTTGTGGTGAAATATTTACACTCGTATCGATCGAGTGTTCCTGTGAAATTTGCCAGTTTTGACAAAAAGGGCATTTAAAGTTACACCCCACCGTTCCCAAAGAGAGGGCTTTTGTCCCGGGTAAAAGATGGTAAAGAGGCTTTTTCTCGACAGGGTCAAGGTTTAGAGCACTCGGATGTCCATAGACAAGAGTCTTTAATGCACCATCTTCATTTTTATTGACACCGCATATTCCGACTTGCCCCTCTTTTAATTGGCAATAATGCTGGCACAGCATACAGGTGATTTTTTCTTTATTTGGTATTTTTTTATAGTAATTCATATTAGTCTCTCCTTATCATAATTATTTATAGTTTATGACTAAAGTTACTGTCAATTTTATCTAAAATAGTTGATAAAGTCAAATTTTTGTTACAAAAAGTAACGTTATTTTTCTGATAAAGGATATAAATATTATATTATGTTTTAGTATTATTAAAATTGTTATCATTAATCAGATAACTGATATGAAGGAATCATTATGAAACGTTTAATAGTATGTTGTGATGGAACATGGAACAATCCTGAACAGGAAGATAATGGCATAACTGCTCCGACTAATGTGGTAAAACTCTATAATGCTCTGGCTGATGAAGATTCAAACGGTGTAAAACAGCTTAAGTATTATCATCCTGGTGTGGGTGGAGAAGAGAGCGGCATCATAGATGAAGTGCTTGGCGGTGCTTTAGGCGTTGGAATAGGGCGACATATTTCAAGTGCATACCACTGGCTTGGCAATAACTATGAAGAGGGTGATGAGATATATCTTTACGGTTTTAGTCGCGGTGCATTTACTGCTAGAAGTCTTGGAGGAATGCTCTCTAAAGGGCTGCTTGACCTAAGGGGTGTTACTTCTGACGAGTCTTGGAAACGTGTAAAAAAAGCCTATAAAAACGGTTATAGAAAAAATCTGCCAAGCATAGAGAACTGGGCAGATGGTGATTGGAAATTTTTTAATAACAAGAAAAAGACTCCTATCCATTTTGTGGGTGTGTGGGATACAGTAGGCGCACTTGGCGTACCTGATGACTTGGAGATACTTAACTTTTTTGATGATAAGAAAAAATGGCAGTTTCATGATACAAAACTGGGTGAAAATGTGGCATCGGCACGTCATGCGATGGCTATGGATGAAAAGCGTTCCTCTTTTAGTATTACAAGATGGGAAAATGCTTCAGAGTGTGATGATGCTTTAGAGGTTTGGTTTCCCGGTGCACATTCGGATGTTGGAGGAGGGTATGCAAATGCCGACTTGTCTTTTGGTGCATTGGAGTGGATGATTGAAGAGAGTCATGCAAAAGGTCTTGCGTTTAGGGCGGAGGTAAAAGAGCTGATACATCCTGAGCCACTCGGTGTTATGCATAACTCATATAAAGGAGTATTTGCCAAATTACGCTCCCGTCCAAGAAACATACCGGAAGTGAGTAAAAAAAATAGAGATAAATTTCATACAAGTGTTTTTATACGACAAGAAAAATCTCCACTGGAGTACGCACCATATCATCAAAGCAGGACTTTAGAAGTAGGGGATTGGATCACTGTTGAAATATTTGCAGATACTAGATGGAATGAAACGCAGCTCTATTTGGACAAAGGTCAAAAGTTCATTTTTTCTGGAAGTGGAAAATGGGTGGACAGCAAAGATGTATGTGATTGGAGAGGGACTGAAAATGATGAGTTTACCATGGGTGATGTCGTGCGTGCCACCTCTTCATTTTTAGGGAAATATGAGACATTTTTTAAAAAGGTGCTGAAAAACAACTCTATTGACTTTGTAGGAACAAAACGTGTTGAAAATATGAAGTGGTTTACAATGGTGGGAGCAATTGCCAATGATTCTGGGGCTAAAGATGTTGTTAGCAATGATGGAAGCGCTGTGGAACATCAATATGTTGATTTGACACAACATGAAACCGAGCCACTTCTTATTGAAACTCCGGGTTATTTGTACTGTTTCGCAAATGATGTCTGGAGTCTGTATAAAAATAATCATGGAAGTATCCATCTGAAAATAACTCGTATAGAGTAAGATATCTACAGAAGGAGAAGTATTTTATGAAAACAGAACTATTACAAGAGTCGCAGCAGAGTATCAAGTCGCTTGAGCTCTCTTCAAGTAAAAACAATAAGCTCTTTATCGTATTTTATCTTTTTACTCTCTATATCTTTGTATCTGTTCTTGGCACTACAGATTTGATGCTGCTGCTTCCTACGGATACCTTTAAAATGCCTTTGATAGGTTTTGATTTAAATACGATTTACTTTTATGTTCTGGCTCCTGTAATATTGTTGATTTTGCACTTCAATCTTCTTTTTCACTATCATGAACACCTTAAAAGACTTGATGCTTACAGAGGAAAGTTTGAAATCGAGACCATTGACTCTTCAATGTATAACTATGTATATATTGCACTCAAAAACGGTTCAAAAAAAGGGAGTGCGATGAGAGTGCTGTTGTGGCTACTGATTTATCTGTTTCCTCTACTTGTATTTGTCTCTATCTATCAACGTTTTGCAGATTTTCATCATGAGGTGATAACTACATTGCATCTTGTGATTATCTGGATTGATATTGTACTGATTTGTGCCTATATCTACGCAAATACGAAATATTTTAGACCTACTTGGTTCTCTTTTGTTTTTGGAATTTTCATTATATTTGTAGGTATCTTTGAGTCCTCTTATTATGACTACTTTTTTTATCCAGTTGTAGAGAAGAACTACAAACAAAAAGTCATACCCGATTTTCAAACGCAGAGCTTATACTATCGGTCTGTTTGTGGTATACACCGTTTTTTTCTTGGAGTAGATAAAGACTCTTCCAAAGATTGTTTTCCAAGAATAGTCGTAACAGATGAAAAAATTTCAAAAATTTCACCTTCTACTCTCTATATTCCCCGTTATATTATAAAAGATGATGCACAGGGGACACTTAAAGAGCGAGAGAGGGAGAGAAAATTGATTTTGGAATATGGTGAGCGGGTAGATTTGTCCAATAGAAATCTGCGTTATGCAGATTTTGAAAACTGCATCTTAACGCGTGCAGATATGCACAATACACAACTTCAGGGAGCAAATCTAATCCAAGCGCATCTGCAAGCTGTAAAGCTCAATGATGCACAGCTGCAAGATACCAATATGAGAAGTGCAAAACTGCAGGGAGCATGGGTTTTAAATGCACAACTTCAAAGAGCTTCCATGGTCGGGGTAGATATGACAGGAGCCTATTTTGACGAGAGTAACCTCTCTTATGTTCGTATGATGGGGGCCGATTTAAAGAATACATCTTTTTATAAGAGCGATATGAAAGATGCTGATATGCGTGGTGTAAAGAACTTCACTACTCAACAATAATTAAAGGAGTCAATATGAAAAGATTTTTTTTAAGCTTAACTGTTTTTTTAGTAGTAGGAGTAAATTTATATGCAGATTGTACATTTGAGGGGACCTCTTATCCTGAAGGCAGCATAAGAGGTCCCTATATCTGTATAGATGGAGAGTGGATTCGCAGGTAGCATCTGCTTGTTAATGAGATATATTAAAGATATTTTGATATTATTCCAGCTATTAAAACAGTAGGAATAAAAATTGAAAAAATTAGTATGTATATTTATCATACTTTTGAGTGTCGGGCTTTTCTCTGCCTGTTCAAAAGTAAGTGATGAGGAGCTTGCAAAAGCCCATAAAGCAGTTGCAAATGGTGCTGTTATTGTTGATGTAAGAACTCCCGAAGAGTTTAAGGCGAAGCATGTTGAGGGAGCTATAAATCTTCCTATTGAAGAGATTATGAAAGGGCATTTGCAAAAACTGCCAAAAGATAAAGAGATAGTAGTTTACTGTCGAACAGGAAGTCGTAGCAGTGCAAGTGCGAAAGTTCTTAAAGAAGAAGGGTGGAGCGTATATGATGTGGCTACTCAGTCAGATTGGGAAAGAAAAATAAAAGAGCAATAGAAGAGTTTAAAAAGAGCTCTTCTATTTTGCGCGTGTAGTTAAATCTGAGATGATTTGTTGTTTCTCTTTGCTTCCTTTTGAAGAACCAAAGAAGTAGGCTACAACCTGTGTAGAGATTGTTGTTAATGCTCCTAAAATATAGATGACGATATCTTTCATCTCCGGATTGATAGGTTTGGAGCCATTTGTTCCCATTATAAGCCAGTAGTATAGAAAAAATGTTAACGATATTATGACTAAAGCTAAGATCGGGTGTACATTTTTGGCTAAAAAACCAGCCTCAGCACTCTCTTGTACACGGCTTTGGTTATCTCTTGCGCTTGCTGTGTCGTCAAGATAGATTTTTTGTTCACTCAGACCTAAACTCTTCATTTCGACATCATATTTGAGCTTTGCCTGTTCTATTTCATTTTCAAGCTCTTTACGCTCTTCATCAGATGTGACATTTTTATCTATTGCATCACCTACTGCGTTTACCAAGCTACTTGCTCCCGCACTAAATAAATTTGCTAAAAAATTTGCCATCTTATACTCCTTCTAGTGAACGACGTACCCAGCCGTAAAAGTATTTACGACTTGTTGCGTTGTTTTCGCATATATTTACATAACGTCCTATTTTTGCCAAAGCAAAAAGAGCCAAAAATGTTTTCTTGTCTTCTGCATTTAATTTTTCAAGAGTTTTGGGACCGATGATGCCGTCAGCCTTTGCGTTTACAGAAATCTGTGCCAGTTTCGCACTTGTTTTTGGCCCTGCGTTTACTGCAAAATCGAAGATAGATTCAGCAACGTCCTGATCCTCAATTTTGTCTCCTTGGATTTTATCCCAATAATTTACTTCATAAAAATCTTGGATTTTTGCCTGTAGTGCTTCATCTTGGTCGAGATTTTTTGGGAAGTTGGGTTTTTGTTTAAGTAGGTCAATATCTACCCATCCATCCCATTTACTGTTGCGTTTACGGGCTATTCCTTTGTATGTCTCCCCACCCGGATCATCTGGGTCATTTACATATCCACCCTCTGCCTGCATAGTATTTTGAAATGCTTGTTTGAAGTCAGCCATAATAACTCCTTTTTCGTGTTATATAGTTATATAATAACTTCAAACAGTTAAGGTGTTGCTTAATCAGTAGTTTTTATACTCTGCAAGTCCTTTTTTCACAAGTTCATCGTTCATACAGACATCAGCAAGCCAGACATCAGCAAGCCAACGTCCATACTTTCCTTTTTTGTCTTTTTTTGTTACCAAGATAACCTCTTTATCCAGAATCTTCTTCCTGAGCCAGTCTCTTGATTTTTTACCCTCGATTTTACTCGCTCCTCTTACCTCCGGTGTGTTTATGCGGCAGAGTCGTATCTTCTCCTTAGCAAGTGAGACCTTAAATCCAAGGTCGATATCTACTGTAATGGTGTCTCCATCATAGACCTTCACGACTCTTGCTCTGTAGTGATATAGTTCGTTCATATCTTTTCCTTATTTGAGAGTTATTTTTTATATCTTCGGTAAAATATCTGACCTCGAACATATCGTCCGTAAATTAGCTCAAAAAGAACAGATATCATAATAAAAGAACCAAAGATGATTACAGCATGAGGGTTGGATGTATAGGTATGAAACAGCAGAGTTCCAAGTGCTAAAAATGTTAAGAGTGAAGAGAGAATTACAATGAGTTTATTTGCACTTATCTCACTGCGGAGTCTGTAAGCACTGATGTTTACAAGGAAAAAGATAAGTAAAAAACCGGCACTTCCGATGATTGCTATCTCTGTTAAGTCTATGCTGTTCGCCAAGAGCAGACTTAAAAGTGTTGTGTACAATATCCCTCGAAAAGGAACACCACTGCGTTTATTTTCATCCATTAGAGAGTGAGGCAGTTTTCCCTCTTTTGCTATGATATATCCCAGTCTTGCATTGCCGTAAATCGTTGCGTTTATGGCTGAAAAAGTTGAAAGTAGTGCCGCAAACGCAACAAGTTTGAAGCCTAACTCTCCCAAAGAGGGTTTTGCAGCTGCAGCAAGTGCATAATCTTTGGCTTGCATCAGTACATCTTCGTCTATACAACCTACGGTAATAATCGCTATGAGAATATAGAGCGTAATGACAATAACAACTGAAGCATAAAATGCTCGAGGGAGATTTTTAGTCGGTTCTTTGATATCCTCAGCAGAGTTTGCAATAAGCTCAAACCCTTCATACGCCACAAAAATAATCATCCCAGCAACAACGATGGAGAGTGATGTTCCCCAGTGTTGTGGTGTCATACGAGCAGGTTCAACATAGGAAGCTCCAGCAACGATCACAAGAATAAGAAGGGCGACCTTTATGATGACGATGATAGTTTCACTTTTGCCTACAAATGAGGCACTTACAAGGTTTATGATCGCTGGAAAGATGATAGAAACCGTAATGAGGCCGTGATAGAGAAGTGCTGAGTGGTGTGTAAAAAATGTCTCCGCATAGGAGGCAAACGCAGTAGCATAGAGTGAAATGGTAACAAGATAACTCAACCACAGCATCAGATTGACTGAACCGGAGAGGATGTTGTCACCAAAGGCTTTGTCTATAAATGTAACAGTCCCGCCCTCACTTTGGTATGTCACCGAGAGTTTTGCGTAAGAGTACGCAGTCAGAAGTGCTACCAAGCCACCGATGGCAAAGGCAACGGCTGTTGCTCCGTGAGCAAGTGAGACGGCTTCACCCAAAACGGCAAAGATACCACCACCTACCATACCGCCGATACCTATGGAAATCGCACCTAAAAGTCCTATACTTCTCATTGTATTCCTAAAATTTTATAATTTATTTTGCATTATATAGTAAATTCTTTTGAAAACGATTTATTCATGCCATGTAATCATCATAACTTTTTTAGAGTGTGAGCAGATGTAGATTGTTTTTTGTACTCTTTAACACAACTACGCCATACTTCTGCATCAGATACGCTTTTGCAAGTGCAGGAGAGCAAAAGCCTTGCTTTAGTGTTTGACATTTGTTATGGTGGCATTTTTCACTTTATCTCTTGGAACGAACTCTAAGACTGTTGCGTTTATGCAAAAACGCTGTCTGCCTCCGGGTGCGTCATTGAAGAGATGTCCAAGGTGCGCACCCGATTTTTTAGCAATGATCTCGATGCGTTTCATCCCGTAACTCGTATCCTCTTTTTGAATTGTGGCACCATCAACTGCTTTAAAAAAGCTGAGCCATCCAGAACCTGAGTTGAATCTATCACGTGTATCAAAGAGGATATCTCCAGATATTTTATCGCGAAAGAGACCGTCTCCTGTATGTTTGAACTCTTCATACTGTCGGCAGAATCTTCCGTCTGTCCGCTGCTTAAACGCAACATCATACCCCTCACTCTCTTTTGCGAGTTTAAAAGCGCCCAAAGCCTTGTAGAAACTCTTTTCATCCATATATCCTGTGTGGGAGTAGAGTACTTTTGCATTTTCGATGAACAAAATAGTCGGTGTGCCTGCTATGTCATGCTTGAGCTTAAACGCAGCAAGAGCACCTTTGTGCGCTGTTCTTAGTGGTATTGTTCCATTGTAGTTGTTGAGTACATCTTTTTTAAATTTTTCGCAAAATCTACAATGTTTTTCATCTGCAACTATGATCTCTTTGCCTCCAAGTGGAGTGAGTGCTTGCGTGGTATTTGCATTTTTTGTAAACTTTACACCTATTGCATGGTTTGGGCAGTAACCGTAAGGATTTTTTGCCAGATA